>ENA-UAGQ01000032-UAGQ01000032.1-human-gut-metagenome-genome-assembly--contig:-NODE-32-length-26426-cov-6.135338_pt1 | contig 26426 bp, 23 predicted proteins | sample MGYA00243412_ERZ654346 | MGnify/ENA primary metagenome ERZ654346 (study PRJEB26926, sample SAMN06165147) | human gut metagenome | biome: ENVO:00009003; feature: ENVO:2100002; material: ENVO:00002003...
GCGGAGCTTGGCGTCCAGGTTGGACAGCGGCTCGTCCATCAGGAACACGGCGGGGTCGCGGACGATGGCGCGGCCGATGGCCACACGCTGGCGCTGGCCGCCGGACAGGGCCTTGGGCTTGCGATCCAGATACTGGGTGATGTCCAGGATCTCCGCAGCCTCGCGGACCTTCTTGTCGATCTCATCCTTGGGGGCCTTCTTCAGCTTCAGGGAGAAGGCCATGTTCTCATACACGGTCATGTGGGGATACAGGGCATAGTTCTGGAACACCATGGCGATATTGCGGTCCTTGGGTTCCACGTCGTTCATCAGCTTGTCGCCGATCCACAGCTCGCCGGAGGTGATGTCCTCCAGACCCGCGATCATCCGCAGGGTGGTGGACTTGCCGCAGCCGGAGGGGCCCACCAGCACGATGAACTCCTTGTCGGCGATCTCCAGATTGAACTGCTGGACCGCCACAACGCCCTCATCGGTGATCTGGAGGTTGCTCTTCTTCTCCGGCTCCTCGCCCTTCTTGGCCTTTTTCTTCTTCTCGGTGTTGGGGTAGACCTTCTTCAGGTCCTTCAGGATGACCTTTGCCATACATTCCTGGCTGTAACTGTCCTGCCTCCGCAATGACAGCCTCGCGCAGGGCGGAATGTCCCATGCGCCTTACGACAAGTCTCCACATTGCCGCACCGCCAGCCACAGCGGCTCATTCTCCTTTTCTTTTGCCGCCGCGGCGCAAGAAGTGGAGTGCGCCGTGGCGGTAGGAATACGGTGAGTATACCCGATAACGTTTCCGATTGCAAGAGTTTTTTGTGCAAAATGCAAAAAAACAGTGCCTGCCGTTGGCAGACACTGTATCGGGCACATATTTCCGCCGTCCGCCGTACGGCCGGCAGCGGCTGTGCAGAGAAGGGACGCTGCCCCTTCCGCCGTCTTTTTACAGCTCCACCACCATAGGCTCGTGTCCCGCGGCGGGCAGGAGCTTGTCCAGCACATCGGCGGTTTTCAGCCGCAGGGTGCTGGTGCAGATGCAGGGGTGGCAGGAGAAATACGGCGCATTGTACACCTCACGGTCAATGAGCAGCTGCACGCGGCGCTCCGTGTCGTTGGCAAGGCCCAGCACGGTGGCGGAGCCGGGGGTGCAGTGCAGCAGCTCCCACAGCAGCTCCTCCGGCGCGAAGCTCAGGCGGGCGGAGTGGATCTGGGCGCTGAGGTCCTTGGTGTGGAACGGCTTGTCCGGCATCATGCACAGCAGATAGAACTGGGTTTTCTGCCGGTTGCACAGAAACAGGTTCTTGCACACGCTGACACCCAGCGCGCGCCCCACCTCGGCGCACAGCTCCATGTTGAAGGCGGCATCGTGGCTGACGCGGTCGTATTCGATGCCCAGCCGGTCCAGCAGATCGAAGGCCGCCGCCTCCTGGGGCAGCAGCTCACCATCGGGACGGCTGTTGTGATAAACAGGGGAGAGGTTCATTCCGCGTCACCCCGGTTCAGAAGCATTTCACCGGCGCGGTAGATGTCGCCCGCACCCACGGTGATGATCATGTCCCCGGGCTGGGCCAGTCTGGCCAGCTCCTCCGTCACCTGCTCCAGCGTGGAGCAGTACACGGCGCCGGGGATCTGGGCCGCCAGATCGCGGGAGGAGATGCCCAGCTCGTTTTTCTCGCGGGCGGCGTAGATCTCTGCCAGCACCACCTTGTCCGGCATCCGCAGCACCCGCACGAAATCGTCGAACAGCGCGGCGGTGCGGGTGTAGGTGTGGGGCTGGAACGCACAGATCAGCCGCTGGTGGGGCAGGGGCCGCGCCGCATTCAGCAGGGCCTCTACCTCATCGGGATGGTGGGCGTAGTCGTCGTACACCTCCGCCCCGTGATAGGTACCCTTGTACTCGAAGCGCCGTCCCGCGCCGGTAAACGCGGTAAGGCCCTCTTCCACGGCCTTGCCGTCCACCCCCAGCAGATACGCGGCGGCTGCAGCGGCCAGCGCATTGGACACGTTGTGGCTCCCGGGGACGTGCAGCGTCACGTGGGCATAGCGCTGTCCGAGGATCATTACGTCGAACTCACCGCACCCGTCGAACATGGACACGTTATCGGCATAGCAGCTGGCGCTGTGATCCCTGACGCTGTACGTGAACAGAGGACGGTCCAGCCCCGCCACGGCGGCACGGGCGCCCGCATCGTCCAGATTGGCCACCACGCGGCCGGTGCCCTCCGGCACCAGCTCCGCAAACCGGTGGAAGGATTGCTCGATGTCCGCCAGATCCTTGAAGAAGTCCAGATGGTCGGCGTGTACGTTGAGGATCACCGCCACGGTGGGGAAGAAGTTCAGGAAGGAGTTGCAGTATTCGCAGCTCTCCAGAATGATGGTGTCGCCCTGTCCCACCCGATAGCCGCCGTGCAGCAGGGGCAGCGTGCCGCCGATCATGACGGTGGGGTCCTTCTGTGCGGCCATGAAGATGTGCGTAGCCATGGACGTGGTGGTGGTCTTACCGTGGGTGCCGGAGATGCACAGGGCGTTGCGGTAGCTCCGCATAATGCCGCCCCAGGCCTGGGCCCGCTCGTACACGGGGATACCCCGGGCGATGGCACCGGCGATCTCGGGATTGCCGTCGTGGATGGCGGCGGTGCGGATCACGGCGTCGCAGTTTTTCAGATTCTCGGCGGAGTGGCCGATGGCCACCTCCATGCCCAGGGACCGCAGGTGCCGGACGGTGTCGCTGTCCGTCATGTCGGAGCCCTGCACCACAAGGCCCATGCCCTGCAGTACCTCGGCCAGCGCGCACATGGATACGCCGCCGATACCGGCCAGATGGACGCGCTTGCCGGGCTGTAACAGTGTGCGGATGTCCGCAGCGGGATGCATCATAGAAAAGACCTCCAAACGGCGCGGTGCGCCGGAAAGTGTGGTATGAAAATTGACAATTCCAGAAATCATGCTAATATCTAATTATAGTACACAGACCCCTGAAGTGCAACCGGCTTTTTTGCCGACTTCTGGCACTGCGGGACGAAGGGAGGCGGCACATATGTTCCCAGCGCAGGTCAGCGCCATTCTGGAGCGGCTGGAGCAGGCGGGCTTCGCGGCCTATGCCGTGGGCGGCTGCGTGCGGGACACGCTGCTGGGCCGCGTGCCCCAGGACTGGGATGTTGCCACCTCCGCCCGACCGGAGCAGACCGCCGCCCTGTTCGCGGGCCGCAGCATCCCCACGGGATTGCAGCACGGCACCGTCACTGTCCGGCAGGAGGGCCTTTCCGTAGAGGTCACCACCTTCCGCGCCGATGGCCCCTACTCCGACCATCGCCGCCCTGACGCGGTGTATTTCTCCGACTCGCTGGCGGAGGACCTGTGCCGCCGCGACCTGACGGTGAACGCCATGGCCATGGACCGCCGCGGCGTCCTCACCGACCTCCACGGCGGCAGGGAGGACCTGCACCGCGGCCTCCTGCGCTGCGTGGGGGAGCCGGATCGCCGCTTTGACGAGGACGCCCTGCGCATCATGCGGACGCTGCGCTTCGCATCGGTGCTGGGTTTCACCGTGGAGGAGCGCACCGCCGCCGCGCTGCACCGCTGCGCCCCACTGCTGGGCAGCATCGCCGCGGAGCGGCTGTTGTCGGAGATGGACCGCCTGCTGTGCGGCCGGTACGTGCTGCCGGTGCTGCTGGCGTACCCCGACGTACTGGGCGTGTTCCTGCCGGAGCTGCTGCCCTGCGTGGGCCTTGACCAGCGGAACCGCCACCATCTCTACGATGTGTGGGGCCATACGTCCCGCGCCGTGGCCGCCGTCCCGCCGGAGCCGGTGCTGCGCTGGACCATGCTGCTCCACGACGTGGGCAAGCCCCCCTGTTTCACCGTGGACGATCGGGGCGTGGGCCATTTCTACGGCCACCCCAAGGTATCGGCGGAGCTGGCGGAGACCGCCTGCCGCCGACTTCGGATGGACAAGCGCACCGCCCATCAGGTAGTGACGCTGGTGCAGTGGCACGATCGGGACATCCCGCGGACGGAAAAGGCCATCGCACGCGCCGTCCACCAACTGGGGGAGGGCACGTTCCGACAGCTGCTGGCGGTAAAGCGGGCGGACAATCTGGCCCAGCATCCCGACTACCGCTATCGTCTGGCGGACATTGACCGCGCGGAGGAGATACTGAACACCCTGCTGGAAAAACAGGCTTGCTTCTCCCTCCGCGACCTGGCGGTGAACGGTCGGGACCTGACGGCCCTGGGCCTGCGCGGCCCCGCCATCGGGCAAACGCTGAACGCCCTGCTGGCACAGGTGATGGACGGTGCGCTGCCCAACCAGCGGGACGCCCTGCTGAACGCCGCGCGGCATACCATAGAATAGGGGAATAGAAAAACGGAGGAGACGTGAGTCTCCTCCGTTTCGTTATGCGTTTTCCTTCACCCACGCCCTGGCGAACTCCGCGAACTGCCGGGCGGCGGGGCCGGTCTCCACGCTGCCCATGGTCAGCGCGATGGTGCGGTAAGCCGGCGGGTCCAGCGGCCGCAGCTCCACGCCCTCATTGTTGCCCCGCAGCAGCAGGGACGGCATGATGCTGACGCCCAGCCCCTGCCGCACCATGGCAATGACGGCGTAGTCGTCCTTGGTGCGGAACCGGATATCCGGCTTGGCACCCACGGCGTCCAGTGCCCGCCGCACATCGTGGTTGGAGGTCTCCAGCAGGGAGATGATGGGCTCCTTGGCGATCTCCGCCGCAGGGCACACCGGCAGACTGCACAGTCGGTGCCCCTTGGGCAGCACGGCCACCAGCTCGTCGCGGTACAGCGGCACGCACCGGCTGTCCGCCTCGGCGGGCAGGGCCACGAAGGCCAGATCCACGCTGCCGTCCGCCAGCCACCGGTCCACATCGTGGTAGTCGCCGTTGAACAGCTCGAACTCCACCTGGGGGTGCTCCTGCTGGAACCGCATCATCATGGCCGGCAGCCAGTGGGTGGCCACGCTGGTGAACGTGCCTACCCGCACCTTGCCCGCCGCCAGCGTGTGCAGCTCCTCCGCCGTCTGGTGCAGCAGCCGCTCCTCCGCCACGATGGCGCGGATGTGGGGCATAAGGCGCTCACCCTCCGGCGTCAGCCGTGCGCCGGTGCGGGTGCGCTTCAGGAGCGGCAGACCCAGCTCCGCTTCCACCGCGGCCACAATGTGGCTGACGCCGGACTGGGTGAGGCCCAGCTCCTCCGCCGCCTTGGTCAGCGACGCCCGCTCCACGACTTTTTCGACAACAGCATACTTTTTTGTGTCCATTTTGTGAATTTACCCCTTGCATTTTTGAATGCGTGGTGCTATGATACGCCCATGTATTCAAAATCTTTATGAGACACATTATAAATCTTCATGTGTCAACTGTCAAGGAGGATTTTTCCCATGGATGGAGCAAACATTCAGCACCTGCTGGCTATGATCCTGTATATGCTGGCGGTGATCGCCATCGGCATCGTGTTCGCCCGCCGCGCCAACAAGGACGCAGAGGCGTATTTTCTGGGCGGCCGCAGTCTGGGCCCCTGGGTCACGGCTTTCAGCGCCGAAGCGTCGGACATGTCCGGCTACCTGCTGATGGGCCTGCCGGGCCTTGCCTACTGGACGGGTCTTGCCGACGCGGGCTGGACCTGCATCGGCCTTGCCCTGGGTACCTACCTGAACTTCCTCATCACCTCCCGCCGTCTGCGGCGGTACAGCATCGCGGTAGACGCCTTCACCGTGCCTGACTTCTTCTCCAAACGCTATCACGAGGGCAGGCACAAGACCCTGATGATGCTGTCCTCCCTTATTATCATTATCTTCTTCTCTGTCTACGCGGCCCAGTGCCTCAGCACCTGCGGCAAGCTGTTTGCCAACCTGTTCGGCCTGTCCTACCAGAGCATGATGATCGTGGCGGCGGCCTTCGTGCTGATCTACACGTTCCTGGGCGGCTTCCTGGCGGAGAGCGCCTCCGATTTCATGCAGGCCGTGGTGATGGTGACGGTGCTGGTGCTGATCCTCATCATGTCCGTGGGCGCTGCCGGCGGCCTGTCTGCGGCCATTCAGCACGCCGAGGGCATCGACGGCTTCTTCTCCCTGGTCCAGTCCGCTGCCCCCTCTGCCACAGAGGTGGACGTGTTCGGCGCCGCCAAGCCCTACGGCGTACTGTCCATCGTGTCCTGCCTGGCCTGGGGCCTGGGCTACTTCGGCATGCCCCAGGTGCTGCTGCGGTTCATGGGCATCCGCTCTGAGAAGGAGCTGAAGCTCTCCCGCCGTGTGGCCATCGTCTGGGTGGTCATCTCCATGGCGGCCGCCGTGTTCATCGGCATCGTGGGCCGCAGCATCGCGGGTCTGGACTACCTGTCCAACAGCGATGCCGAGAACATCTTTGTGGACGCGGCCATCATGTTCCTGCCTCCCGTGCTGGCGGGCTTTGCCTGCGCCGGCGTGCTGGCGGCGGCCATTTCCTCCTCCGACTCCTACCTGCTGATCACGGCCAGCGCCGTCAGCCAGAACCTCTATCGCGGTATTGTAAAGAAGGATGCCACGGAGAAGCAGGTCATGTGGTGCTCCCGCATTACCCTGATGCTCATCACGCTGGTGGCCATGGCCATCGCATGGAACTCCAACTCCACCATCTTCGGCATCACCGCCTTTGCCTGGGCGGGCTTCGGCGCGGCCTTCGGCCCCCTGATGCTGTTCTCCCTGTTCTGGAAACGTACCACCCGCGCCGGCGCCATCGCCGGTATGGTGGCCGGCGGTGCCATGGTATTCTTCTGGCGCGGCGTGCTGAAGCCGATGGGCGGTGTGTGGGGCATCTACGAGTTGCTGCCCGCCTTCCTGTTCAGCGCACTGGTCATCGTGGTGGTCTCCCTGCTGACCCGGAGGCCCAGCGCCGACATGGACAGCGAGTTTGACCGCATCAAGGCCGGTCAGGTGTAAAAACGCAAGAAAAGAAAACCCTCCGCCTGTGCGGAGGGTTTTCTTTTCTGCCACGCGGAGGGCATTTTCCTGTCTGAGCGCCGCCCTGCGCTATTTTTCCGACCCCACTTGACAGAGAGGCGGCGTTGTGCTATTTTTAATTCAAATTTGAACAATACAAAGTTGAAGTAAAGGAGATGGCACATATGCACGCCAATGTGGAGTTTGCCCAGAAGGTCGCCCTGGCCTACGGCGCGGTATGCAAGCCGCTGTGCCGCGAGCTGGGCCTGACACAGACAGCCTTCGACATCCTGCTGTTCCTGGCCAACAACCCGTCCTACCGGACGGCGCGGGACATTGTGGAGGTGCGGCACATCAAGGCAAATCTGGTGTCCGTCAACGTGGACAAGCTGGTGCAGGAGGGATACCTGACGCGGCAGCCGGTGGCGGGAGACCGCCGCAAGACGGCGCTGGCATGCACCCCCAGGGCGCAGGAGGTCATCCGCCGCGGACGGCAGCTGCAAACAGCGTTCTTCGACAGCCTGTTCCGCGGCATGGAGCCGCCGCTGCGGACGGCGTTCATTGACGCCATGCAGATCATTGACAGCAATCTGGATCAGCTGCTGCGGGAGGAGCGATAGTATGCAGATATGGATCACGATCTTAGTCACGTTTTTCGCCGGTATGGGCGCGGGCCTGGGCACCGGCTTTGCCGGTATGAGCGCTGCGGCGGTGATCAGCCCCATGCTCATCACATTTCTGGGTATGGACCCCTATATGGCGGTGGGCATCGCCCTGTCCTCCGACGTGCTGGCCAGCGCCGTCTCGGCCTATACGTACCATAAGAACGGCAATCTGGACGTGAAAAACGGCCTTATCATGATGGGCAGCGTGCTGGCATTCACCGTGGTGGGCAGCTACGTTGCCAGTCTGGTGCCTTCTGCCACCATGGGGAATTTCTCCGTGTTCATGACGTTCCTGCTGGGTATCAAGTTCATCGTCCGACCGGTGATGACCACCAAGGAGTCCATGCAGAGCGTGTCGGCGAAGAAGCGGGTGGTCCAGTCGCTGGTCTGCGGCATGCTCATCGGCTTCATCTGCGGCTTCATCGGCGCAGGCGGCGGCATGATGATGCTCCTGATCCTTACCACCGTGCTGGGCTACGAGCTGAAAACGGCGGTGGGCACCAGCGTCTTTATCATGACCTTCACGGCCCTCACCGGCGCGGTATCCCATTTCGCCATCGGGGGCACGCCGGACTGGCTGGTGTGGACACTCTGCGTCATCTTCACACTGGTGTGGGCCCGCATCGCCGCGGTGTTCGCCAATATGGCACAGCCCAAGACGCTGAACCGCGCTACCGGCATCGTACTGGTGGTGCTTGGCGCGGTCATCATGGGCGTAGGCATTCTGAAATAAGCGCCCTATAAAAGCAGCCCTCCGCACTGAATGTGAAGCGGAGGGCTGCTTTTATACGTTTTTCAGCCGGAAGCTGCTGCGGTAGAATTCCAGCAGCCCCTCCCGCTGCATCCGTCCCAGCTCACGGGACAGGGCGCTGCGGTTGACGCCCAGTACCTCCGCCATCTCCTGACGGGAGTAGGGCACGCGGAAATAGTCGCTGCCCGCCGCCTCCCGCCGGTCCCGCAGGAACAGCAGGATGCGCCGCCGCAGCTGGGGCTCCGTGAGATAGGCCACCCGCTGCCGCAGGCCCCAGAATTTGCTGGCCGTCTCCGCCAGCAGATTCCGCCGCAGCGCCACGTGGCAGGCGCAGCCCCGCCCGCAGTCGGACAGAATACCCTCCAGCGGCAGGAACAGCACCACCGCTCCCTCCGCCGACGCCACCAGTGACAGGGGACTGGCCTGCCCAGCTGCCATCAGTAGGTCGCCGAACACACCGCCCTTCTCCTGCCGCGCCGTCAGCACCGCGCCGCCGTCCTCACCGTACTGCACCGCATCCACGCAGCCCTCCAGCACGATGCCCGCCATGGGCACCGCGTCGCCGGCATGCCACAGAAACTCGCCCCGCCCGTATCGCCGCACCGGACAGTGCAGGCAGTCCAGCAGCCGCCGGATGTCCCCGTCCTCCATGTCCTGAAACAGGCCCGTCCGCCGCAGCAGCGCCGTGTCGATATCCATGCGCATCCTCCTTTTTGTTGCTGTGGCAACGTAAACTTCTTCCAGACATGCTATCATAAAGGAAAAGAAAAAGAAAGAGGTTTCCGCATGAAAAATAAAACTTTCTGGATCGCTGAGACGGCGGTCATGATCGCGCTGCTGGTGGCGCTGCAGTGGGCAACCAAGGCTCTGGGCCAGTTCGTCACAGGCTCCTGCGTCAATCTGGTGCTGGGCGTGTCCACTCTGGTGGGCGGCGTATGGTGCGGCGCGGTGGTGGCTCTGGTCAGTCCCTTCTGCGCCTTCCTGGTGGGCGTAGGCCCCGCCAAGCTGGCCATCGTGCCCTTCATCGCCGTGGGCAATCTGGTACTGGTGCTGGTACTCCACTTCATCGCCGGCGGCAAGCCCCTGGGTCTGCGCAGTTACCTGGCGGTGGCCGCGGCGGCCGTGTGCAAGTTCGTGGTGCTGTTCCTGCTGGTGACCAGAGTGGCCATTCCCGCCCTGAACCTGCCGGAGGCGGCAGCCTCCGCCATGTCCGCGTCCTTCTCCTGGCCTCAGCTGGTAACGGCGGCCATCGGCGGCGTCATCGCCGTCACCATCGCCCCCGCCATCCGCAAGGCCCTGAAGCGCTGAACCTGTATAAAAAAACATCCCGTGCCGATGCACGGGATGTTTTTTTGCTTCTCAGTGGCCGCTGGGCATCTTCCATCCGAAGTGGTCGGTGTGCAGCAGCATATGGGCCTTGTGACCCAGCGGCTGGCGCAGGTACTCCTTATACAGCGCCTGCACGTCCTTGTTCTCATGGGAGAAGCGCACCTTCGTATTCTTGTCGATATTCCACAGCACGTCGCCGCGGCTGGCTGCCATCTCCACACTGTCGTGGATGGGCTGTCCGCCGCCGCCGGCGCAGCCGCCGGGACACGCCATGACCTCCACGAAGTCATAGTCCACCTCACCGGCATCGATGGCGTTCATCAGCTTCCGGGTCGCACCCAGACTGCTGACCACCGCCACGCGCACGTCGCCTGCGCCGGGGATGGTGAACTTTGCCTCCTTCCAGCTGTCCATTCCTCGGACGGCGTGGAAGGCGTCGGGATCGGGGTTTTTCCCCGTTACCAGATAATAGGCGCTGCGCAGAGCCGCGTCCATGACGCCGCCGGTGGCGCCGAATACCACGGCTGCGCCGGTGCCGGAGCCCAGGGGGCTGTCGAACGGCGTTTCCGACAGGACGGCGGGATTGATCTGCTCACCGCGGAACATGCGGACGATCTCGCGGGTGGTCAGCACCACGTCCACGTCGGGATCGCCCTCGGCATTGCGCATGGTGGGCAGCGCCGCCTCCGCCTTCTTGGCGGTGCAGGGCATGATGGACACCACAAACAGCTTTTTGGGGTCCACGTTCAGCTGGTCGGCCAGATAGCTCTTGACCACAGCACCGAACATCTGCTGGGGGCTCTTGGCCGTGGACAGGTTGCCGATGTAGGCGGGGAACTGGCTCTTGACGAACCGCACCCAGCCGGGGCAGCAGCTGGTGAACATGGGCCAGTGGTACTTGTTGCGGTGGGTAAAGCGCTCGATGAACTCGCTGCCCTCCTCCATGATGGTCAGGTCGGCGGTGAAATTGGTGTCGAATACATAGTCGAAGCCCATGGTTTTCAGGGCCGTCACCATTCGCTCCGCCGTGGCGTATTTGGGATCGAGGTGGAAATACTCCGCCCAGGCCGCCCGAACGGCGGGGGCCATCTGCACCACGGTGATGCGCTGGGGATCGGCCAGAGCGTCAAACACCTTGCCGGTGTCGTCGTGCTCCTGCAGACCGCCCACGGGACAGTGGGTGACGCACTGACCGCAGAACGTGCAGTCGCTCTCGCCCAGCGTACGGGTCCGCGCCACGCCCACGGTGGTGTGGGAGCCGGTACCCATCAGGTCCCAGATGCCCATGGTCTGCACCTTGTCGCAGATCTGGATGCAGCGCATGCACTTGACGCAGCGGTTCTCCAGCCGGATGACGGGGTTGGAGAAGTCGTCGGGGATGTTCCGAAGATCCTCGATGTAGTGCTCGCCCAGCAGGTTGTAGTCATTGGTGAGCTGCTGGAGCTTGCAGTTGCCGCTGCGGGTACACTTGGTGCATTTGGTGTCGTGCTGGCTCAGCAGCAGCCGCAGGTTTACGCGCCGCGCCTCGCGGACGCGGGGGGAGTTGGTGTGGACCACCATGCCCCGGGATACCACGTTGTCGCAGGCGGGGACCAGACGGGGCTGCCCCTCCACCTCCACGGTGCAGATGCGGCAGGCGCCGATCTCATTGATGCCCTTGAGATAGCACAGAGTGGGGATCTCGATATGGATGCTGCGGGCCGCCTCCAGAATGGTGGTGTCCTCCGGCACCGTGACGGCATGGCCATCGATGGTCAGCGTTACCATTTGACATTCCTCCCTCCTCTGAAAATACCGTAGCCGAAGTGGTCGCAGCGCAGGCAGCGGGACGCCTCGGTGTAAGCGCCCTCCTCCGTCAGGCCGTACTCGATGTCCTCGAAGTCGCACCGGCGTTCGCAGGCCTCCCGCTCGGTGGTGTTGATGCGCCCGTGAGGGCCGCGGTTGTTCAGCCGCGGGGACGGGATGTCCACATCCACCTCGATCTCGTGCTGGAAGCCCAGATGTACATCGATGTTGGCCGCCGCCACCTTACCGGCGGCGATGGCGCGGATGGCTGTGGCGGGGCCAGTGACGCAGTCGCCTCCGGCAAACAGGTTGTCCATGTCGCCTACCTGGCCGGACAGCCCTGCCACGAATACGCCCCGCTTGATGGGTACACCGGCCTGCTCGAAGCCCTGGATCTCAATGCCCTGCCCGATGGCCACCACGATGATGTCCGCAGGGATGCGCACCTCCGGCAGGTCGGCCTTGTTGGGCCGGGGGCGACCGGACTTGTCGGCCTCGCCGATGATCTGGGGCTGGACCCACAGCGCTGCGGCGCAGCCGTCCTCATCAGCCTCAATGCGGACGGGGGCCATCAGGGTCTGGATCTCCGCGCCCTCGGCCATGGCGCCCGTCACCTCATCGGGCAGGGCCGTCATGTCCTCTATGCGGCGGCGGTAGACGCAGGTCACCTTGTCCGCCCCCAGACGGATGGAGCTGCGGGTCACGTCCATGGCCACGTTGCCGCCGCCGATGACCACTACCTGCTTGCCGGAGAAGTCCGGCATCACGTCGTCGCCGATGGCGCGCAGCATCTCCACGGCGGACATCACATTTTTGCTGTCCTCCCCGGGGATGCCCACCTTCTTGTCCTGATGAGCGCCGATGGCGATATACAGACAGTCGTATTCCTTCTGCAGCTCCTCCACCCACACGTCCACGCCCACGGTGGTGCCGGTGTGTGCTTCGATGCCCAGAGAGAGGATGGATTCGATCTCCGCGTCCAGCAGCTGGCGGGGGAAGCGATAGCTGGGGATGCCGTAGCGCAGCATACCGCCCAGCTTCTCCCGCTCCTCGAACACCGTGACCTTATGGCCCATCAGCGCCAGATAGTAGGCGCAGCTCAGTCCGCTGGGCCCTCCTCCGATAATGGCCACCTTCTTGCCGGTAGGCGGCGCACAGGCGGGCTGGGGCACATCGCCTGCGTGGTCCACGGCGTAGCGCTTCAGGCCGCGGATGTTAATGGCGTCGTCGATCATGTTCCGGCGGCACCGCGCCTCGCAGGGGTGCTCGCAGATGTAGGCGCAGGCGGTGGGGAAGGGGTTGTCCTTCCGGATCAGGCGCACCGCGTCAGCGCAGCGGCCCTCGCCCACCAGCGCCATGTAGCCCGGCACATCCACGCCCGCGGGGCACAGCGCCACGCAGGGTACCGGCAGCTGCAGGCCCGCCAGACATCGATGGTGCTGGATGTGCTCCTCGTAGTCGTCGCGGAAGCCCTCCAGTCCGTCCAGCACCAGCCTGGCCGCATCGCGGCCGATGGCGCAGTCGGCGGTGTTCAGCGTGGTACGGGCGGTCTTTTCGATGATGTCGATAGTGCCCATGTCGGCGGTGCCGTCCAGCACCGTGGCGATGAGCTTGCTCAGCTGCCCCAGACCGATGCGGCAGGGCACGCACTTGCCGCAGGACTGTGCGTGGCACAGATGCAGGAACGCCAGCGCCATGTCCACGGGGCACAGACCCGGGGGACTGGCGGCGATGCGGCGCTCTACATCGCGGTAGAGGTTATCTACCACGGTCTGCGCGCGGCTGGGACTCTTGATGTCAAGTCTGCTCAAGGCAGAGACCTCCTTTCATCTGAGCGGGGCACAGCGCCCTGCCCGGAACGATGCTAAAGTTGCATTTAGAATACCACAAAAAGTGAAAAAGTCAATTGAATCAAAAAAGTTGTTTAAGCAATGAAAAATTCTCAAAAAATAGCGCTTATTGTCTATAATAATTTTAACATACCTGCGCCGCAGTGCCAAAAAACGCGTACTTACACGAAACTTTTTCTTATCGGGAGGTTTTTTTCACCCATCCTTGACAGGGGAACGGTGCGGATATATAATTTAAATGTATGCGGTCTGGACGGCCGCACCATACCATGTGAAAACAGGGCATCTCCGCCGCTCCGCAGTCAGAGGGAGGTGCCTGCTTTTGCCGCACTTCGCCGCGGCTATGAGGAACTGCTATGAACTTTCGTTTGGTCGCAAATATCACCAGCTACGTGCTGTGGGTGGAGGCAGGCTTTCTGCTGCTGCCGCTGGCGGTGTCGGTGTTCTCCGGCGAGGCGTGGCTGCCGTTTTTCATCACGGCGGTGCTGTGCATCCTGATCGGCGGCGCGCTGCATCTGGTGCCGGTGAAAAACCGAAAAATGCACGGGCGGGACGGCTTTATGGCCGTGGCTCTGGGATGGATCGCCCTGTCCCTGACGGGAGCGCTTCCCTACGTGCTCACCGGTGCGCTGGACAGCTACGTGGACGCTGTGTTTGAAACGGTGTCCGGCCTGACCACTACCGGCTCCACGGTGTTCCCTGAGGTGGAGCACCTGCCCTACAGCGTTCTGCTGTGGCGCTCCCTGACCCAATGGATGGGCGGCATGGGCGTTCTGGTGCTGTTTCTGGCGCTGATGCCCAAGCTGGGGGATGGCGCGGTGTACCTGATGCGGGCGGAGAGCCCGGGCCCCATCAAGTCCAAGCTGGTGCCCAAGGTGGGCAGCACCGCCAAGATCCTGTACGGCATCTACGTGGCGCTGACAGTGCTGGAGATGGCCTGCCTGCGCATCGCGGGGCTCAGCTGGTTCTCCGCGGTGAACCACGCCTTCACCACTATGGCCACCGGCGGCTTTTCCATCAACAACACCTCGCTGGCGGGCAGCAGTCCTGCGGTGATGTGGATCATTACCGTCTTTTCGTTTCTGGCGGGCGTCAACTTCTCCCTGCTGTTCCTGGCCGCCACCGGCAAGCTCCGTACCGCCCTGCGCAGTGAGGAGCTGCGGGTCTACACCGCCATCGTGGTGAGTGTGACGCTGCTGATCTGCGTGTGCCTGCGTGTGCAGGCGGGGGTGCCGCTGGGCGAATCCGTGACGGACGCGGCGTTCCAGACCGTGACCATCATGACCACCACCGGCTTTGCCACCGTGGATTTCACCCTGTGGCCCACGTTCTGCCGTATGGCGCTGCTGGTGCTGATGTTCACCGGCGGCTGCGCCGGCTCCACCTCCGGCGGTATGAAGCTGTCCCGTGTGCTGATCCTTTGGAAATCGCTGGTCCGTGAGCTAAAGCGCATGGTCCATCCCAACCACGTCAGCGTCATCACTGTGGACGGTCAGCCCGTGGAGGAGCGTGTCGTTTTGTCTACCGGCGCGTATATCATGGCCTATATGGCGGTGCTGCTGACCGGTGCGCTGGTGGTGAGCTGGGATAACTACGGCTTTCAGGAATCCTTCGCCGCGTCCCTGACCTGTATCAGCAACGTGGGACCCGGCCTGGGTATTCTTGGCCCTATGGAAAACTTTTCCATCCTGTCGCCGCTGAGCAAGCTGGTGCTGTCGCTGGAGATGCTCACCGGCCGTCTGGAACTGATGCCCATGCTGGCCCTGATGACCCGCGGCGCGTGGAGCGACCGCTGAACTGGAAAAAAACGGGAGCGCCGCTCCCGTTTTTTCGTGTAAAACAATGGCATGATGAAGAAATAACCCAAATGGCCGGAAAAGTTCCAAATACTGTTATTTTGCGGAGTGACAAATGCAACAGATAAACGCGCGGCGGCGGGAGTATACTGACACTGCACAACACGAATAGGAGGGATCTGCATGATCCGGAGGATCATTCACATCGATGAGGAAAAGTGTAACGGCTGCGGCAAGTGTGTCCACGCCTGCCATGAGGGGGCCATCGACCTGGTGAACGGCAAGGCCAGACTGATGCGGGAGCACTACTGCGACGGGCTGGGAGACTGTCTGCCGTCCTGCCCCACCGGCGCCATCACCTTTGAGGAGCGGGAGGCTCCTGCCTACGACGAGGCGGCGGTGAAGGCGGCCCAGGCTGCCAAGGCTGCGGCTCACACCGGCTGTCCCGGCAGCCGCATCCGGCAGATGGCGGCGAAAGCCCCTGCGGCAGCGGGAGAGCCCGTGTCCGGGCAGCTCACCAACTGGCCGGTGCAGATCAAGCTGGCGCCCACGGCAGGCCCCACCTTTGCGGGCCGCGATCTGCTGATCGCCGCGGACTGCACCGCCTATACCTACGGCGACTTCCACCGCCGATTCCTCTCAGGCCGGACACTGCTCATCGGCTGTCCCAAGCTGGACATGGTGGATTACAGCGAGAAGCTCACCGCCATTTTCCGGGGAAATGACATCCGCTCAGTGACGCTGCTGCGGATGGAAGTGCCCTGCTGCGGCGGGCTGGAGTACGCAGTGAAAACGGCGCTGGCCGCCAGCGGCAAGGACATCCCGCTGACGGTGCAGGTGGTGAACATCGACGGCACGCTGGCGTAACAGAGTGGCCGAAAAAGTTGCAAAAAAGGGACGCAGCCGGTTCTCCGGCTGCGTCCCTTCTGTCATGTCATGAAATCAGCATCAGGCGTTGGCGGCGCAGTACGCCTCGTAGCGGCTCTGGAGCCACGCCTTCAGTGCCTCCACGCCGTCGTCGTCCCAAGGGAAATCCTGCTCCGCCACATCCGCAGCCAGCTCGTAGCACAGTTGGGAGTAGACAGCGGCGTGGATGACGTTCTCCTTGGCGTCGTTGTTAAAGCGATAGCGGAACTCGCCAATGGAGCCGGTGTAGATAAAGGCCCGCTTGAACCAGCGGGGCGTCAGCTCGGTGAACTGAGGGTGCATAGCAGTCCGTCCTTTCGGAAAAAGTGGCGCGGCGCGCCTATGGACAGTATAGCACAGACAGCGGCGCTTGTCCAAGACTTTTGACGGCGGGGTCTGGCGGGCGTCTCGGCGATAGCGGCGCCTGCCGGCGGCAGTAGGGGAGCATACAGTTAAAATATCGGAGCGGGGAACGCAGAAGAAAGCTCCCCTGTGCAGGGCGCGGGGCATAGCTGGCAACAAGAAGTCAGTCCCCTTGCCCCTCTGGGCGTTTCAGCCACACAGGAGAGCGATCCCAGTGTACCGCAAAGCGAGAGCGAATACAAGGGGCTGGACGACCTTTTGGGCAAGGCAAAGCGGGGCCGCGACGGCGAGAAGGCGGGCGGCTTGACGTGGGATGAAGAATCTGCTATTGTCAGCTATAAATCCGGCGACAGCGGGAAGTTTTTACCGGATGATCCCATTAACCTTGGTGGATATCTGTCCGTTAGTATGGACCCCAATACAGACCGAACCAGCGGGCAGTACACTGTCGATATGGTGATCGACGCGAAGACGGCCCGCTCCATCAACGGCTTCGGGGCGAACACGGAGCGGGAGGCGATCCTGGCGAGGGATGTGCGGCTTATTCCACGCTCCATGGAGAGGGTCGGCCCATACAAATTCAAGATCACAGCGGAGGAGTATGCAAATGGAAGTGGAGAACTGGAAAGTGGAGAACTGGCTGCCGATCGTGTGCAGCACATGCGAGAAGGCGAACAGGGGCGCGATGACCTGCACGGTATATCCGGACGGTATCCCGTGGGAGTACCGGAGGAAGGTCAAGGGGCGGCCGGACGAGAGGGATACAACGCCGGACTGTCCGGAGTATCAGCAGACAACCAATCCGCAGCGCTGGATGACGCCGGAATGGCGGCAGATCATGCAGGACCTGGAGCGGGAAGTGGAGCGGGACCGAGAACGCGGGAAGTAAACGACGGGCTGGGCGGCGCGGTGCTCCGCAGAATCATTTTCATGGGGCGCCGCAATCCCGGAAGCGGCCGCAGTTCCGAATCATCTGACGGCGGCATATTTTGCGGTTGACCTTTTGGCTCACAGCAGGTATAGTGGTAGGACGATGACTGAGAGGAGTGGGTACGTGAAAAAAGACCTGCTGGCGGCGCTGCGGAACGGCGAAGAGCTGACACTGCGGCAGCAGACAACGATGGCATTGCAGCTGAGTATCCCCGCCATTCTGGCGCAGCTGTCGTCCATCGCGATGCAGTACATTGATTCATCCATGGTGGGGCATCTGGGCCGCGAGGCCAGCGCCGCCATCGGATTGGTAGCGTCCAGCACGTGGCTTCTGATGGGCCTGTGCCGTGCGCTGACGGTGGGTTTCTGCGTCCAGACGGCCCAGCGCATCGGCGCGGGGGAGGAGCAGGATGCCCGCAATCTGGTGAAGCAGAGCCTGCTGGTGGGAGTGGCCTTCGGAATGGTACTGGCAGCGCTGTCCGCCGCGCTGGCCGGACCGCTGCCCCGCTGGCTGGGTGCGGAGGAGAGCATCTGGGCTGACGCCTCCGCGTATTTTTTGGTGTTCGCCCTGTTCCTGCCGGCGCTGCAGCTGAACGGGCTGGGCGCGGCGCTTTTGCAGGCGGGCGGCAACATGCGGACGCCCAGCGCCCTGCTGGTGCTGATGTGCGGGCTGGATGTGCTGTTCAACCTGCTGCTTATCTTCCCCACCCGTCAGGTCGGAGGGTTCACCCTGCCGGGGGCGGGACTGGGCGTGGCCGGTGCGGCGTTGGGCACGGGATTGGCGGAGGCGGTCGTGGCGGTCATCATGTGTGTGTGCCTGCTGCGCTCCTCCATGCTGGGTCTGCGGCGAGATGAGAAGCTTCGCTTTGTGCCGCAGCAGCTGAAACGTGCGGTGCGGCTGGGCATCCCCGTGGCCATTGAGCAGGCGGTCATGTCCGGCGGCCAGATCGTCACCACCGGCGTGATCGCCCCGCTGGGTACGGTGTCCATCGCCGCCAACTCCTTCGCCGTCACAGCGGAGGCTCTGTGCTATATGCCGGGCTGCGGCGTAGAAACCGCAGCGGTGACGCTGATCGGGCAGAGCGTGGGCGCCAGGCGGCGGGATCTGGTGACGCGGCTGGGCTGGGTGACGGTGCTGCTGGGTGTGTCCATTATGGCGGTGATGTCGGCAGCCATGTACTTTCTGGCGCCGTGGATCATCGGTATCCTCAGCCCTGACACGGAGGTGGTGGCGCTTGGCACAGAGGTGCTGCGGATCGTGGTGTTTGCCGAGCCGCTGTTCGGTGCGGCCATTGTGTGCGCCGGTGTGTTTCAGGGGGCAGGCAGCTCCCTGCTCAGCTCCGTGCTGAACTTCGCCAGTATGTGGGGCGTCCGTATCCCGCTGACGCTGCTGCTCACTTCCCGGCTGGGTCTGCACGGCGCGTGGGTCGCCATGTGCATAGAGCTGTGCTTCCGCGGGGCGCTGTTTTTGTTCTGCCTGTGGCGGAAATTCTGGCTGCCGAAGGACCTGCGGGAGCCGGTACAACGATAACTGAAGCTCCCCCTGATGCCTTTGCATCGGGGGGAGCTTTGGGTTGCGTTACAGTAGTTGGAGCGGGGCTCCGGCGACAGGAGCAGCGCGAGTGGGGCGGTACCGGAGAGGCGGTGTTTGAAAGCGTTAGAAAAGCGTTAGAAAATCAGGGGGCGTTTTCCGTTCGGGCAAAATAAAAAAGTCCCGAAACCCTTGCGGTTTCAGGACTTTTTTGGTCCGAGTGTCGAGATTCGAACTCGAGGCCTCTTGAACCCCATTCAAGCGCGATACCAAACTTCGCCACACCCGGTTATTGCTTGCCGTCTCAAACAGCCTACTTATATTACCACAGTTCTCCTCGCATTTCAACCCCTTTTTTCAAATTTTTTCAAAAATGTTGCGGTTCTTTTTGTTGACAAAGTCCGCCGCGCATGGTAATATATTACTCGCATCTGGCATCAGGAGCGCTTTTACACACGGAGAGATGGCTGAGTGGTCGAAAGCACCGGTCTTGAAAACCGGCGATGTGAAAGCATCCGTGGGTTCGAATCCCACTCTCTCCGCCAGTAAGTTCATACCTGCGGAAGTACCCAAGTGGCCGAAGGGGCTCCCCTGCTAAGGGAGTAGGCCGTCAAAAGCGGCGCGAGGGTTCAAATCCCTCCTTCCGCGCCATATGAATGAAACCCGCTTTTCGAACATTTTTATCGAAAAGCGGGTTTCTTCACGTCTTGAAAGCCTTGAGAGATCAGGGCTTTTTCTTTTTGCTGCGTTCCTTTATTTGCTCCAAAACTCTCAAAATTCGAAACTAATATTTTTATGTAAGGTCGTTATTTGAACACAGCTTTTTCATAAACCGGCCCAATAAGCTTCCTCGAATGCCGTTGGTGTTTTGTATTTCAAGGTCCGATGAGGCCGAAGCTCATTGTAAAATTGGATATACTGCTCCGCGCTTTTGCGGTAGCTTTGTTCTGAGGTGTACTCTCTGCGGTACGCCTCCTCTTTTTTGAAGGAAGCAAAAAATGCTTCAGCCACTGCGTTGTCATGCGGCCGCGCCGTAGCGGAAAAAGACTGCTTTACATTGCAGTGCTGCAAGAGTTCTGTGAATGCGGCCGAGGTGTACTGTTTTCCGCGGTCACTGTGAAAAGTGAGACCGCTGGGATCGCCGCGTTCCCGAAAAGCGGACCGGAAGGTGCTGGTGACCAGGTTCGTGCTTGCGTTGCGGGATACCCGATAGCCGACGACCTTGCGGGAGAAAAGATCCAGGATGACACAAAAGTAGACCCAGTAGTCGTTGATTTTAAAATATGTGATGTCACTGACCCAGATTTGGTTGGGGCGGTCTGCGGTGAACTGTTGATTCAACAGGTTTTGCTTTTTATACTGCTGATGCTTTTTGTATTGCTTCTTGGCATCAGGGCGGATGCTGTGCAGGTCCAGTTCCTGCATGATCGCCGCAATGCGTTTGGTGCTGACCCGGACACCGCTCTCAGCCAGAGTGATGCGGATCTTTTCAGCACCAAATCGCTGAGCGCTGTCATCAAAGGCCTGCTGCACGAGCCGCATAAGCTGCGCCTGCTCCTGATCACGCCTGCTGTGGTCCGCCCGGCGAAAGATATAGTTGTAAAAAGTGCCTCTGGCAACTTCCAGCGCTTCGCAGAGCTCATAGACGCTGTAAGTGTTATCTGGTTGGCGATAGATGCTTTCTAAAGCTGACAGTCTTTTTTGTAAAGGCACATCTGCAATGTAACCAGAATGTTTAATGATCTCCATTTCGTGCTCTAATTTTACCAGCCGCCTTGAAAGCTCATCAAATTCTTTTGGTGTATAGGTGCGATTTGCTGTTTTGATGGAGCAATACTCTTTCCGCCAGTGATAAATCGTGCTTTGCGCAATGTGCAATTCCTGACTGAGCAATTGGATGGATTCACCGTTTCGGTAGCGTTGGATGACTTCGGTTTTGAACTTGGTGGGATACTCTTTTGGCATAGTCTAATCTCCCTGATCATGATGAGATCATTGTAACTTCTTACATGGAGCATGAAAAGCCTGTCATCGAATTACACCAGCCACCTATTTTCAAAACATAACTATAGCACAGATTGCCTTTTGATAAATGCTATGATAAAATACAATTGAAAGCATAGAGAGATTGTTGCGTAAAGGGAGGGGAGAATATGCCGTATGATTTGACAGAGCCATTGGTAATTGGTATTAGTTCGAGAGCACTTTTTAATCTTGAGGAAGAAAATAGAATTTATGAGAACGAGGGGTTGGCAGCGTACGAAGAATACCAAGTTAAACACGAAAGCGATATTCTCCAAAAGGGTTCTGCATTTCAGCTTGTAAAAGCATTTCTGCAGCTCAACAAATTACAGGAAAAACGATTAGTTGAAGTTATCGTTATGTCTCGCAACAGCCCAAACACAAGTTTGCGTATTTTTAATTCCATCCAAGATTACGAACTTGATATTACACGGGCGGCACTTACTGGTGGATCTGAGATTGCTCCTTATTTGAGGGCATTTAAAACAGATTTGTTTCTTTCAGCTTTTGAGCCAGATGTGAAGCAAGCAATAGATAGTGATGTTGCAGCAGGAAAAATTCTGACCGGGACTTCACATTTTGATCCGAGAGCAAAAATAGACCAAATACGTATTGCATTTGATGGAGATGCGGTCCTATTTGCATCTGAATCGGAGCGAATATATCAGCACGAGGGAATGCAGGCTTTTATGGAAAACGAAAGGGCTAAGGCGGATATCCCCCTGCAAAAAGGACCGTTCGCAAACTTTCTCTTGACCATAGCGCATATTCAAGAGCTATTTCAGGATAAGGGCAATTCCCCCATTAGGACTGCGCTGGTTACTTCACGAAATGCCCCAGCACATGAACGGGCAATCAAAACCCTGCGAAAATGGAATGTCCATATTGATGAGGCGTTTTTCCTTGGGGGAGTAAGTAAGCGGGATGTGCTTTCTGCTTTTGGTGCACATATCTTTTTTGATGATCAGCATGTTCATGCTGATCCTGCGTCTGAAGTTGTTCCTTCTGCTGTAGTTCCATATCGGGAAGGAGATAATCCGCAGAAATGAAAAATCTATAGTGTTGAGTTATGACAAAAGGGAGTCATCCTCTGGATGGCTCCCTTTTTCCGCCTGTTCCGTTTCGGCAGGCGGAGACAACAACATTTGAAGGAGATTTTTTTGAAGAGTATCAAATCGCTACCGGAGCGTGTGGCCTGATCGGGAGGTCTGGCAAATCTACACACACGCCATTCCTCCCGCGAGATCGTGACCACATCTTCAGGAGGAAACAGCATGAACCGCGAAAACAAGCGCAAAACCTTTGAGAAGGGCTACTACAAGACCCACGCATGCCGCGATGCCTTCACCTGCAAGGTCTGCGGCAGGCTCTGCACACCGGAAAATGCAGGGAGCCAGCACCGCAACCACTGCCCAAACTGCCTCAGCAGTCTGCATGTGGACGTGGAGCCCGGGGACAGAGCGTCCGACTGCGGCGGCATCATGGAGCCGGTGGCTGTATGGGTGCGCAGGGGCGGTGAGCGGGCCGTCATCCACCGGTGCAGGCGCTGCGGCGCGCTGCACTCCAACCGCACGGCAGCGGATGACAACCCCATGAAGCTCATGAGCATCGCCATGCGGCCCCTATGTCAGCCGCCGTTCCCACTGGAGCGCATCCGCGAGATGACTGCCCTGATGGGCGGCGACGGGAGCGTGGAGCAGGAGCAGGAGTAGGAGACTGAGCCTGCTTGAAAAGAAAAGATACCGCCTCGGGGGAGGCGGTATCTTTTTTACAGCGCAGGTGGTTTTATATCACAGGTGGTACTTCTGCTGGTATTCCTCATAGTAGCGGGCGAAGGAGTGGGACTTCATGGCGCGGACGCTGCTGAGGTACTCGTGGGTATCGAAGGAGTCGGACTCCAGCTCTATGATGGCCACGGCGATGTTGGAGCAGTGGTCGGCCACGCGCTCGTAGTTGGTCAGGAGGTCGTTGAACACAAAGCCCTGGTCCAGGGTACAGGTGCCGGACTGGAGACGGTCCACATGGTGGGACTTCATCTCATCGCACAGACCGTCGATGATCTCCTCCAGCGGCTCCACGCGGGCGGCCTGCTGGATGTCGTTGGCCACGAAGGCGGCAATGGAGATGGCCAGGATCTCCCGCAGGGCGGACTCCATGATCTCCAGCTCCCGCAGGGCGGCGGGGGAGAACACCATGTTCTTGTCGTGTATCTCCTTGGCCGTTTCAGAGATGTTCAGGGCATGGTCGGAGATGCGCTCGAAGTCGGAAATGGTGTGGAGGAACTTGCTGACCTCCTCGCTCTGGGCGCTGGAGAGGGAGCGGCTGGTGATCTTCATGAGATAGGTGCCCAGCTTGTCCTCGTAGCGGTCGATAAGGGACTCCGTCTCGCTGATAGCATGGAAGCCCTTTTCGGAGAAATCGGTGCGCAGCGCCATGGCGTCCAGCAGGTTGCCGGCGGCGCGCTCGGCCATGGAGTTGGTGACGAGACGGCTCTGCTCGATAGACAGGGCGGGGTGCTGGAGGAAGCGCTCCTCCAGGCGGTCCATGTCCTGATCCTCGGCCTGGGCGCCGTTGTCGGGAAAGAGAAAGACCACCAGCTTTTCCATCAGGCCGATGAGGGGCAGCAGCACCATCACGGTGGCCAGCCGGAACAGCGTGTTCAGAAAGGCGATGCTGACGGAGGTCATGATCCTGGTCAGGAAGGGGAAGCGGAAGATGGCGTTGAGGGTGTAGAACACCAGGGACCAGATGACCACGCCAAGTACGTCGATGAGCAGGTAGACGAAGGCGGTGCGCTTGCCGTTGAGGTTGGCACCCAAGGCCGACAGCAGCACCGGTACCGCCGCGCCGATGGCCACGCCCATAATGATGGGGAAGGCGATCTCAAAGGTGATGGCACCGGTGATGGACAGGGCCTGGAGGATGCCCACGGCGGCAGAGGCGCTTTGCAGGATGCTGGTGAAGGCGATGCCCACCAGAATACCCAGCAGGGGGTTGGAGAACGAGGTCAGGATGCGGATGAAGGACTCGCTCTCCCGCAGAGGGGAGACGGCACCGGACATGGCGGACATGCCGTACATCAGAACGGCGAAGCCCAGCAGGATCTCGCCCACGTGGCGGTGGGAGGTCTTGGCGGAGAACATGCGGAGGATGATGCCCGCCACGGCCACGATGCCGGTGAGCACCTCCGTGCTCAGCAGCTGCACCAGGCCGCTGCCGCCGGAGATGGAGGACAGGCACAGGATCCAGCCGGTGATGCTGGTGCCCAGAATGGCGCCCATGATGACGCCGATGGCCTGACGCACCTTCATCATGCCGGAGTTGACGAAGCCCACCACCATGACGGAGGTAGCGGAGGAGGACTGTATCACGGCGGTGACGCCGGTGCCCAGCAGAACACCCTTCAGCGGCGTGCTGCTGAGACGGTAGAGCACCAGTTCCAATTTGCTGCCGGCCACCTTCTTCAGACCCTCGCCCATCAGAGACATGCCGAACAGGAACAGGGCGATACCGCCCAGCAGCGATATGACATCCGAAATGCCCATATGCGCACACCCTCCCATTATCTATCGTAATGACTACTATCAGTATACAGGATGAGGATGGATTTGTCGACAGGCATTTCCGAAAAGCCGGTAAAATTTTGCGGGGTCTTTTGCGCGGGTCTTTGACGTTCTTGCCAAAGCGGGGAAAAGCGGGTATAATAAGGGACAGTATCTGGAAAAAGGGGAGCGCCGCTCTATGCTGAAACACTGTCTCATCGTCTTTCTGGTATCTATGGTGCCCATTATCGAGCTGCGGGGCGCCATCCCCTACGGTGTGGGGTTTGGGCTGCCGCTGTGGCTGACATACTGCGTCGCCATCGCGGGGAACATGCTGCCGGTGCCGGTCATCTACTTCTTTGCGCGGCGAGTGCTTGTGTGGGGCAGCGGCAAGCCGGTCATCGGGAAGCTCTTCGCGTTCTTTCTGGAAAAGGGAGAAAGGGCCGGACAGAAGCTGCAGAAAAAGGCGGGGCGCGGGCTGTACTGGGCGCTGCTGCTGTTCGTGGGCATCCCACTGCCGGGCACCGGCGCGTGGACCGGTACGCTGGCGGCCAGCCTTCTGGATATGGACTTCAAGAAGAGCGTGCTGGCCTGCGTGGGCGGCGTACTGCTGGCGGGGATCATCATGGGGGTGCTGAGCCAGCTGGGCGTGGAGGCGTTCCGCGCCGCGGCATGAGAAAGACCGAAAAAGAGCGCGTACACTGCGGGTGTACGCGCTCTTTTTGTGCGATCGTCAAGCCTGATAGCGGGGCTGCTTGTCCTGGTAGATGTCCTGCATCTCCTGATCGATCTCGCTGATGGCATCGGAGCACAGGCGCAGGCGGGTGGCGTCCTCGTCGGTGAACTGGCGGTCCGACTTGTAGCGCAGCTCGTGCTCCAGACTGGCCCACATGTCCATGGCGATGGTACGCAGCTGGATCTCCACCGGCAGGACCATGGTGCCCTCGGAGATGACGATGGGAACATTCACCACCAGATGGAGACTGCGGTAGCCGGAGGGCTTGGGGTTCTTGATGTAATCCACCTCGCGGATGACCTTGAAGGCATCGAACCGTGTCAGCAGGGAACGGAGGTAGTAGATATCATCCAGATAGTTACAGATGACGCGGATGCCGGCCAGATCCTGTATGTGGGCGTAGATATTGTCGATGCTGATCTCGTAGCCCCGGCGCTTCAGCTTATCCACGATACTGTCCAGCGACTTGATGCGGTACTCGATGTGGTGGATGGGGGAGTGGTCGTACATGCAGGCAAACTCCTCGTCCAGTATCTCCATCTGGGTGACGGCTACCTTCAGCGCGCTGCGGTACAGATGGGTCACGCGAACCATACCGGCGGCCAGCGTCTGCTGCTCCGGCGGCAGGCTTCCGGCCACGGGGATGTCGCGGAGCCGGATGCTGCCGCTCTTTTCGATCATCATGGGCGATGCCCTCCTTTTATCTCATACCAGCATTGTAACAGGAAAGTATGTCCTGCCGATGAACAAAACCGATCTTTTTTTCCATTATATACGACAGATGCGGAGAAATGCAAGAGACGGGTTGTATAAATTGCGCAAAAAGCGCCGGCAGCAGAGCTGCCGGCGACTGCGTATGCACTTACAGGAGGACGCGGGCTTTGCCGCAGCGGGAGAGCACCGCGTCGGCGATGCGCTGGGCGGCCTGTCCGTCGAAGCTGCGGCGCTGGGTCTCTACCATCCGGCGGCGCCGGTCATCGTCGGCCAGCAGGGACAGGGCGCTGTCGGCGATGGCATCGGTATCGCAGGAGGCGGCCCAGCCGTGGGCGGAAAAGAACGCCTGGTTGCGGGTCTCGCAGCCACCCACCAGATCCGCCAGCAGCATGGGGACGCCCTTGCAGGCGGCCTCGGTGATGCTGATGCCGCCGGGCTTGGACACCAGCAGGTCGGCGCTGTCCATATACTGGGCCACGCGGGAGGTGAAGCCCACGGCCTGTACCCGCAGCAGGGAGCGCATCTGGATGGCGTAGAGCATCTGGCGGTTGCTGCCGCACAGGACGGTGGCGAAGTCGCCCTCCGGCAGCAGCTCGTCC
>ENA-UAGQ01000059-UAGQ01000059.1-human-gut-metagenome-genome-assembly--contig:-NODE-59-length-22746-cov-6.539289_pt1 | contig 22746 bp, 17 predicted proteins | sample MGYA00243412_ERZ654346 | MGnify/ENA primary metagenome ERZ654346 (study PRJEB26926, sample SAMN06165147) | human gut metagenome | biome: ENVO:00009003; feature: ENVO:2100002; material: ENVO:00002003...
CTCGTGGGCTCGGAGATGTGTATAAGAGACAGGCCCATGATCCCGCCCTGCCGGAAAATTACAGCGTGGACCACATGGCGGGCAAGGCCGCCTGCAAGGCGTCTCTGCAAGCATCGCTGGGCCTTGCGCAGGAACCGGACACGCCGCTGATGGGCATCGTCAGCCGTCTGGTGGGCCACAAGGGTCTGGATATCGTGGAGCAGGGGCTGGACGGCATCATGGCCACCGGCTGCCAGCTGGTGGTGCTGGGCAAGGGCGAGAGCCGCTACGAGGACTTCTTCCGCGGCAAGGCGTGGGAGTACGGCGGCCGCCTGTCGGCCCAGATCACCTATGCCGAGGATCTGGCCCGCCGCGTCTACGCGGGCTGCGACCTGTTCCTGATGCCCTCCCGCAGCGAGCCCTGCGGCCTGAGCCAGATGATCGCCATGCGCTACGGCGCGGTGCCCATCGTCCGCCGCACCGGCGGGCTGGCGGACACGGTGCGTTCCTGTCAGGTAGGGCAGGAGGACGGCACCGGCTACCTGTTCGAACGCTATGACGCCGGCGCCATGCTGGATGTCGTCGGGCAGGCCACCGGCCTGTACCGCGGCGACCGCGCCGGCTTCGATACCGTGCGGCGGCGGGGCATGACGGCGGACTTCAGCTGGGCCCGCAGCGCCGGCGAATACCGCCATATCTACGAAAAACTGCTGGGCTGACGCCCGGCTGCTCATACGGAGGATCATTATTTATGACGTATACCAAAGATACCATGAAAGAAGCCATTATCCAGAAGCTGCGCCTGAACTACGGCTGTACCGAGAAGCAGGCCACCGATGGCGAGATGATGAAGGCCTGCGCTATGGTGCTGCGGGACATTATGGCCGAGCACGGTGTGCAGACCCGCGAGAAGGCCGCCCATGAGGGCCAGCGGAAGGTACACTACCTGTCCATGGAATTCCTGATGGGCCGCAGCCTCATGAAAAACGCCTACAATCTGGAGCTGCTGGACGACCTGACCGCCGCCATCGACGAGTTGGGCTTCAAGGCCGCCGATATCTTCGAGATCGAGCCGGATGCCGGTCTGGGCAACGGCGGTCTGGGCCGTCTGGCCGCCTGCTATCTGGACAGCATGACCACGCTGGAGATCCCCGCCGCGGGCTACTCCATCTGCTACGAGCTGGGCATCTTCAAGCAGAAGATCGTGGAGGGCCAGCAGGTGGAGCTTCCGGACGACTGGATGCAGCTGGGCGACGCCTGGCTCCTGCCCAAGCTCCAGGAGGCGGAGGAGGTCCACTTCGGCGGCAAGGTCCGCACCCGCTGGGATAACGGCCACTTGATGGTGGTCCACGAGGACTATACCCGCGTTATGGCCGTGCCCTGCGACATGGAGACCGCCGGCTACGACACCGACCACGTCGACACCCTGCGCCTGTGGCAGGCCCGCAGCCCCAAGCCCATCGACATGAAGCTGTTCAGTCAGGGCCAGTACCTGCAGGCGTCGGAGGAGCGAGCCATGGCGGACGCTATCAGCCAGGTGCTCTATCCCGAGGACAACCACTACGAGGGCAAGTCCCTGCGCCTGAAGCAGCAGTATTTCTTCGTCTCCGCTACCATGCAGTCCATCACCCGCAAGCACATCGAGAACTACGGCACCCTGAAGAACTTCCACGAGAAGAACGTCATCCAGATCAACGACACCCACCCCGCGCTGGTGATCCCCGAGCTGATGCGCATCCTGGTGGACGACGCGGGCCTGGACTGGGACGAGGCGTGGCACATCGTCACCCACTGCGTGGCCTACACCAACCATACGGTGATGGCCGAGGCGCTGGAGGTCTGGCCGCAGCAGCTGTTTGAGACACTGCTGCCCCGCATCTGGCAGATCCTGCAGGAGATCGCCCACCGCTGGCAGCGGCAGGTGGAGGACTATTTCCACGATCCCGCCAAGACCGCCAAGCTGGCCATCATCTGGGACGGCCATGTGCGCATGGCCAACCTGTGCCTGGCGGGTACCATGGCCGTCAACGGCGTATCGGCCCTGCACTCCGAGATCCTGCGCAAGGACGTGTTCAAGGAAGCCTGCCAGATGATGCCCGACAAGTTCAAGAACGTCACCAACGGCATCGACCACCGCCGCTGGCTGCCCCAGATCAACCGCGGCCTCAACGACCTGATCTGCGACCTCACCGGCGATGGCTACCTCACCCGTCCTCAGGAGCTGAAAAAGCTGGAGGCTTACGCCGACGACGCATCGGTGCTCCGGCGGCTGGAGGAGATCAAGCACCAGAATAAGCTGGCCTTCGCCACCTACGCCAGGAAGCAGCAGGGCGTGGTGCTGAACACCGACGCCATCTTCGACGTGCAGGTGAAGCGGCTTCACGAGTACAAGCGCCAGCTGCTGAACGTGCTGCACATCATCTATCTGTACCAGCGGCTTCAGGATGATCCCAACATGGATATGCGGCCCCAGACCTTCCTGTTCGGCGCCAAGGCCGCTCCGGGCTACGCTGTGGCCAAGCGCATCATCCACCTTATCAACTCCCTGGCCGCCCAGATCGACCGCGATCCCATCTGCAAGGACAAGCTGCAGGTGGTGTTCCTGGAGAACTACCGGGTCTCTCTGGCGGAGATGCTGATGCCCGCCAGCGAGGTGAGCCAGCAGATCTCCACCGCCGGCAAGGAGGCCAGCGGCACCGGAAATATGAAGTTCATGATGAACGGCGCCCTGACTGTGGGGACGCTGGACGGCGCCAACGTGGAGATGCACGAGGTGCTGGGAGACGAGAATATGTTCCTGTTCGGCCTGAAGGCCGATGAGGTGGCCCACCTGCGCCATACCTATGATCCCCAGCTGCTGTACCAGCGGGACCCTGTGCTGCGCCGCGTGGTGGACCAGCTCAAGACCGGCTTCGGCGACGGTGTCACCTACGAGGACATCTGGCAGCGGCTGGTAATGGGCGGGGACGGCCCCGCTGACCAGTATATGGTGCTGGCGGATTTCGCCGCCTACTGCGACGCCGAGGAGCGTATGAGCCGCACCTACGGCGACCGCGCACAGTGGAACCGTATGAGCCTGCTGAACATCGCCCGCAGCGGCATCTTCGCCGCCGATCGGGCCATCGCCCAGTATGCCGATACCATCTGGCACGTGCCGTATAAGAAATAAAGCCCGGAGAGGGGACCGCGCCGCGGTCCCCTCTTTTCTGTCACTTGACAGGCATGGTATACTAACATGGAGATTATATGGAAACACGAGGATACGGATATGGAAGTCACACAGGGCGCACCGTTTGAGAGCTTTGGCCTGTCAGAGGCCACCATGCGCGCCATTCGCAATAAGCACTATACCGTCAGTACGCCGGTACAGGCCGGCTGCATCCCGCCCATGCTGGCCGGGAAGGACGTCATCGCAAAAGCACCCACCGGCACCGGTAAGACCATGGCCTTCGGCATTCCCATCATTGAGCGCATCGACCCCGAGAGCGAGGCGGTGCAGGCCGTCATCCTGGCCCCCACCCGTGAGCTGGCCATGCAGATCACCGACGAGATGCGGGATATCGCCGTGTGCCACGAGGGCGTGCGCCTGGTCTGCCTCTACGGCGGCCAGCCCATCGGCAAGCAGATCGACGCCCTGAAGCGCCGTCCCCAGATCGTGGTGGCAACCCCGGGCCGCCTCAGCGACCACATGAAGCGCCGTACCGTGACGCTGAAGGATGTGACCACCGTGGTGCTGGACGAGGCGGACCGGATGCTGGATATGGGCTTTATCCACGATGTTACCCGCATTCTGGACAAGATCCCCAACCGCAGGAATCTGGGTATGTTCTCCGCCACCATCTCCCGGGAAGTCATGGACATCTCCTGGGTGTACCAGCGGGACCCCGAGGAGATCACGGTCCAGGCCACCAAGGAGAATAAGCCCGACATCCTCCAGTACCGGCTGGAGGTGCCGTCCGACGGCAAGGTGGACGCCATCGTGCGCATCCTGAACTGCGAGAATTACGAGCGGGTCATCTGCTTCTGCAACACCAAGGGCAGCACCGAGCGGCTCACCAAGTTCCTGCAGATGCGGGGCGTGGACGCCCAGTGCATCCACGGCGACATCCCCCAGCGCAAGCGGGAGGAGGTCATGCAGCGGTTCCGCGACGGAAAGCTCCGGGTGTTCGTGGCAACGGATGTGGCCAGCCGCGGCATCGACGTGGACGATGTGGACGCCGTGTTCAACTACGAGGTGCCGGAGGAGAACGAGTACTACGTCCACCGCATCGGCCGGACGGGCCGCGCCAAAAAGCACGGCGTGGCGTACACGCTGCTCAGCGACTTCCCCAGCCGTATGCGGCTGGACGACATCGCCCGCAACACCCGCAGCCAGATCACGCCTGCCGCAGTGGATGAAAACGGCCATGTGACCCCTACGGAGAAAAAGTGACCTATCACAAAAAGAAAGTCCTCCGCGCTCTGCGCGGAGGACTTTCTTTTTGCTTCAGGGGGCGTTACAGGGCTGCTTTGATGGCGGCCAGCAGGTCGTCGTAGTGCTCAAAAGCGGGCAGCTGGGGATATTCAGCCTTGATCTTGTCCGTGGTGCGGAACAGGAAACCGTACTTGCTGTGGAGGATCATCTCCATATCGTTGTAGCTGTCGCCGCTGGCGATGGTGTCGTAGCCCATGGACTGAAGGGCCCTGACGGTGGTGAGCTTGGAGTGCTCACACCGCATCAGGTGACGGGAAATATATCCGTTTTCGTCGATTTCCAGGGTATTGCACAACAAAGTGGGGTATCCGAGTTTCTTCATCAGGGGCATAGCGAACAGATCGAACGTGTCGCTGAGGATCACCACCTGGGCCACGCTGCGCAGCTCGTCCAGAAACTCTTTTGCACCGGGAAGGGGGTCGATCTTGGCGATAACGTCCTGGATCTGATGCAATTTCAAACCTTTTTCGCGCAAGAGACTGATGCGCCAGCGCATGAGCTTGTCATAATCCGGCTCGTCGCGGGTGGTGCGGCGCAGCTCGGGGACGCCACTCTCCTCAGCAAAGGCGATCCAGAGCTCGGGGACCAGAACGCCCTCCATATCCAAGCATACAATATTCATAAAAGCGGCTCCTTTCTCACTTTTTCAGTACCTCTGCCAGCACATAGTCCAGCATGGCATCCTTGTCGATCACGTCCTTGTGCAGCACGGGACGGCCCTCCAGCCCTGCCAGATTCCGGGGGATGGGGACGCCGGAAATGCGGCAAAGCTCGTTCATCATGAAGAACTCATTTTCGCCCGTCTCCCGGCCCAGCGCAGACAGCACCGCAGCAGGGAATTTGTAGGGCGAGGCGGTGGACAGCACCACCGTCGGGGCACCGGTATCATGCAGTTCTTCGCTGAGCTGCTCCGCCACGGACCAGGCCACGGCGGTGTGGGGGTCGCAGAGATAGTGCTGCTCCCGCCACAGGCGGCCGATGACATCGGCGGCGCCCTTGTCGTCGCAGCAGCCGCAGGAGAAGTCCTGCTTCAGCTGGGCCAGCAGCCGGTCAGACAGCTGGTAGACGCCGTCCTCCCGCAGCTGACGCATCAGCTCCGCCACATAGGCGGGGTCGCGGGACAGCAGGAACAGCAGCCGCTCCAGATTGCTGGACACCAGAATGTCCATGGAGGGGGAGGTGGTCTTGTAGAAGGGGCGGCGGCGGTCGTAGCGGCCGGTGGAGATGAACTCCGTCAGCACATCGTTGGCGTTGCTGGCGCAGACCAGACGGCCCACGGGCAGGCCCATGCACTTGGCAAAATAACCCGCCAGAATGTCGCCGAAGTTGCCGGTGGGCACCACGTAGTTCACCTTGTCGCCCACCCGGATACGGCCGCTTTTGACCAGATCCGCGTAGGAGCGGAAATAGTACACCACCTGGGGGGCCAGACGGCCGATATTGATGGAGTTGGCGGAGGAGAGCATGGCTCCGTGAAGATCCTTGCCCTGACAGGCGGCAAACACCTGCTTCACGCCGGTCTGGGCGTCGTCGAAGTTGCCGCGGACGGCGCAGACCTTCACGTTGTCACCTGTCTGGGTGGCCATCTGGGCCTGCTGGACGGCGGAGACGCCGCCCTCGGGGTAGAACACGATGATGCGGGTACCCTTCACGTCGTGGAAGCCCTCCAGCGCGGCCTTGCCGGTGTCGCCGGAGGTGGCGGTGAGGATGACCACGTCGCCGGTCATGCCCTCAGCTCTGGCGGCGGCGCCGATGAGACGGGGCAGCACCGACAGGGCCACATCCTTGAAGGCGGAGGTGGGACCGTGGTACAGCTCCAGCACATAGCTGCCGCCCACGGGCACCAGCGGGGTCAGGTCCATGGTGGGGAACTTGCCGGCATAGCTCCGACGGACAATGTCATCCATATCGGAGAAGTCCGGCAGCAGTGCGGACAGGATCTTCGCGGCCATGTCCATGGTGTCCAGCTTCAGAGCGCCCTGCCAGTCAAAGTGCAGCTGGGCGGGATCACAGATATACAGGCCGCCGTCGGGGGCGATGCCCTCCAGCACCGCGTGGGTGGAGGGAGCGGTCAGGTCGGCGTTACGGGTACTATGGTACAGCATAGGAAAAGTCCTCCAAAATTTCTCTTGCATTTCTGATGACGCTATGATACACTGTCGCCAACAAAAAAGCAAGTGTTTTTATCTCGTGGACAAATGCAAACAATTTGTCGCCATGATAAAAGTGCCGCTGCAAAAATTCCGGAAGTATGAGGCAAAAATATGTTGAAAGTATTGAAATTCGGCGGCTCGTCCATGGCGGACGAAAAACAGTTCGCCAAGGTACGGGACATTGTGAGGGCTGACGACAGCCGCCGCGTGGTGGTGGTCAGCGCCGCCGGTAAGCGGGACAAGAACGACCACAAGATCACGGACCTGCTGTATCTGTGCCACGCACATTTGCAGTACGGCGTCAGCTGCGACGGTATCTATGACATGATCCGCTCCCGCTATGTGGCCATCCGCGACGCGCTGGGGCTGAAGACCCCGCTGGAGGCGGAGTTTGCCGCCCTGCGGGAGAAGATGGACAAGGGCATCAGCGCCGATGAGCTGGTATCCCGCGGCGAGTACTTCGCGGCGGAGCTGATGGCGGACTATCTGGGCTTTGATTTTCTGGACAGCTCCCTGTGGCTGAAGTTCAAGCTGGACGGCACGGTAGACCAGGAGGCCAGCTATGAGAACCTGCGCCGCGCCGCGTCGGGCCGGAGGGTGGTCATTCCGGGATTCTACGGGGCCATGCCCGATGGCAGCGTCCACACGTTTTCCCGCGGCGGCAGCGACATCACCGGCGCACTGGCCGCGGCGGCGCTGGACGCCGACGTGTACGAGAACTGGACGGATGTGTCCGGCTTCCTGATGGCGGACCCCAAGATCGTCAAGGACCCCAAGCCCATCGAGCGCATCACCTACGCCGAGCTCCGCGAGCTCAGCTATATCGGCGCACAGGTGCTCCACGAAGGCACGGTGTCGCCGGTGCGGGAGAAGAACATCCCCCTGAATATCCGCAACACCAACCAGCCGGAGCATCCGGGCACCATGATCCGGGAGACCTTCGAGGAGTCGGAGACGGAGCGCACCTCCGGCAGCATGATCACCGGTATCGCCGGCAAAAAGGGCTTCTCCGTCATCACCCTCACCAAGAACGGCATGTCCTCGGAGCTGGGGGCGGTGCGCCGCATCCTGGAGGTGCTGGAGCGGTACAACATCAATGTGGACTATCTGCCCTCCGGCATCGACAGCGTGTCGCTGGTGGTGGAGACCGGCAAGTCCTCACCGTATCTGTATCAGGCCATGGGCGACCTGGAGAAGGAGATAAAGCCCGACAGCCTGCACCTTACCGACGGCATGGCCATCGTGGCGGCCGTGGGCCGGAAGATGGCGTTCCAGCCCGGTTCTTCCGGCAAGATCTTCGGCAAGCTGGGTGAAAACGGCATCAACATCCGCATGATCACCCAGGGGCCGGAGGAACTGAACATTATCGTGGGCGTGGACGGAGCTGACTTTGAGAAGGCCATCCGTGCGCTGTACGACAGCTTTGTGAAATAAAAAAGGAGGAGCTATCCATGAAACAGTATAAAGTTGCGATCCTGGGCGCCACCGGTGCGGTGGGCTGCGAGATGATGAAGATCCTGGCGGAGCGGGATTTCCCCGTGGCAGAGCTGCACCTGCTGGCGTCGGAACGGTCCGTGGGGCAGCTGCTGCCCTGGAAGGGACAGGACATCGCCGTGGAGTTGGCCTGCGATGAGGCCTTCAAGGGCATGGACATCGTGCTGGGCGCGGCGGAGAACGACATCGCCAAGAGGTTTGCGCCGGCCATCGTCAAGGCGGGGGCCGTGTTTGTGGACAACTCCAGCGCGTTCCGCATGGACCCCGACGTGCCGCTGGTCATTCCTGAAATCAACCCCGAGGACGCCAGAAAGCATAAGGGCATCATCGCCAACCCCAACTGCACCACCATCGTGTCGCTGGTGGCCATCAACGCCCTGAATCAGGACAGCCCCATCGAGAGCATCATCGCCTCCAGCTATCAGGCGGTGTCCGGCGCGGGAGCCGGCGGCCCCATCGAGCTGCTGAACGAGGTGGAGCGGCTGGGCCAGGGCGAGCCGGTGGAGCCCAAGGTGTTCCAGTACCAGATCGCCTATAACGTCATTCCCCAGATCGGCGGCGAGGCCTTCGAGGGCTACACCTCCGAGGAAATGAAGATGCAGAACGAGGGGCGCAAGATCATGCACCTGCCGGAGCTGAAGGTCAGCTGCACCTGCGTGCGGGTGCCGGTGGTGCGGAGCCACAGCGTGTCCATCGTGGTGCGAACCAGAGAGAAGATCTCCGTGGAGCGGGCGCGGCAGCTGATCGCGGCGGCACCGGGGTGCCGTCTGGTGGACGATCTGGCCAACAAGCGCTATCCCATGCCGCTGGAGACCAGCGATCAGGATCTGGTGTTCGTGGGCCGCATCCGCGACGATCTCACCAGCGACAACGGTCTGAACATCTGGTGCTGCGGCGATCAGGTGCGCAAGGGCGCGGCCACCAACGCCGTGCAGATCGCCCAGCTGCTGGTGCAGGAGTAAGGGAATATCGGACATCGAAAGTAAAGCCGCCTTCGGGCGGCTCAGCAAGCCGGAAAGTCCGCATGGGCTTCCCGGCTTGCTGCTTGCAAAATCGCAAAATCAGGGCAATTGCTGATTTTGCGATTTTGGTCGCTGCGGCGGGTGACGAAACGCGAAAGGGACCCCTGACGGTTCCCTTTCACACGATCCTTCCCTCCGAGACCTCTGGCCGGATGCACATTTGGGGGGGACAGCTTTACTTTTTCGGCGAAACCGGATATAATGGCAGAAAACGACCCCACGGAGGAACAGCCTATGAGAAATTGGAGACGGGCGGCGGCGCTGCTGCTGGCCCTTTGTATGACGATGCTGCTGGCAGCCTGCGGCGAGGACCCCAACGATGAGGAGAAGCTGTCGGTGGTGATGACCGGCACGGTGCGGACTATGGACCCCGCTCAGGCGGTGACGCCGGCGGAGCGCACCGTGGTCAAGCATGTGTTTGAGAACCTGATGCGGCCCAGCGCCGAGGGTGCGGTTCACGCCGTGGCCCGCAGCTACACCGAGGAGACGGCGCTGGACGGCACGGTGACGTATACGTTCCAGCTGCGTACCGACGCGAAATGGTCTGACGGCAGCGCCGTCACGGCCGGCGACTTCGTGTACGCCTGGCGGCGTCTGGTGGACCCTGAGACCAACAGCCCCAACGCCGATGCACTGGCCATGGTGGCGGGGTACGACAAGGCGGTGCTGGGCGATACCGAGGCGCTGCAGGTGTCGGCACCGGACGACCACACGCTGGTGGTGGTGCTCAGCGGCAGCTACCCGTCGTTTATCGAGAGCACCTGCACGTCGGCAGTCACCATGCCGGTGCAGGAGAAGGCGGTGACGGGCCACGACAACTGGAGCGTCAGCAGCCTGTGGTTCATGGGCAACGGCGCCTACGAGCGCACCGGCGACTGGAGCGACAGTACGCGGCTGACGCTGCACACCCGTGCGGCGTACTACGACGTGAAGCGGCTGGGGCCGGATCGCATCGACATCCAATTGAAGGACCGGCAGGCGGCGGACGCCAGTGCCGGAAAGGTGGATATCGTCATCGGGGCCGGCGGGGAGGACGCCCAGCAGGGCGGTGACCCCACGGTGGGCATCCTGCTGTTGAACCAGATGGCCACCAGCATGAGCCGCAGTGAGCTGCGGCGGGCGCTGAGTCTGGTCATCGACCGCAATGCGGTGGCGGAGGCCATGGGGCAGGACTACACGGCGGCGGAGGGACTGGTGCCCTACGGCATCCTTACCGCCAGTGGGGAGGAGTTCCGCGTGGTCAACGGCACACGGATCGACAACGATCCGGACAAGTACGAGGAGCGGTGTCAGGGTGCGCTGGCGCTGCTGCGGCAGGCGGGGTACAGCAACGCCATGAGCCTCAGCGCGCTGGACACGGTGACACTGGCATATGACCGGACATCGACCCAGGCTCAGGCGGCCCAGCAGCTCCAGCAGCTCTGGGAGGCACGGCTGGGCATCAAGGTGCAGCTGGTGGGGCTGGAGAGCTTCGAGCTGAAGCAGCGGCTGGCGAACGGCGAGTTCGTGATCGCGCTGATGGAGATGACGGCCCACAACAACGATGCGACCGCCTATCTGGACCCCTGGCGCAGTACGGACATGCGAAACTACGGCATGCTGTACCTCAACGCCTACGACATTCTGATGAAGATCGCGGCCACCAGCAATTCCCAGGAGGCGGAGGACGCCTACCTGCGGGATGCAGAGCAGCTGCTGCTGGAGACGGGGTACGTCATCCCGCTGTACGGCAGGACGCAGCCCTGCGTCATCCGCGACGGCGTGCTGGGCGCGGTGTCCGACGGGCTGGGGAACTGGTACTTCGGCGGCGTGACCCGCGCGTCATAAGGAAGATAGAAACAAGCACCCCGCAGGCATTGCCTGCGGGGTGCTTGCTTCGTGCGGGATGATGCGTGTGTCTGCGGGGTGCTGTTTGCGTGTGGCGGAGATGTTATTTGCGGCGGGCGGAGTCCACCACCACAGCCTGGGCGCGGGCCAGCTTCAGGTCGTGGCGCAGGCGCAGGGGCGGCAGCTGCTGGCGCAGCAGGTCGCGGGACAGCTGGTACTGAGCGGAGAGCTCCGCGTACTTCTGCTCCACGTCGTCGTCGGTGACGTCGATACCCTCCAGACGGGCGATCTCCGTCATGGCCAGCTCAAAGCGGGCGGCGCCGGCGGCCTGCTCCCGCGCGTGGGCGCGGAGGTCCTCCATGGAGGTGCCGCTGGACTCCAGATACTGCTCCAGCTGCACACCCTGGCCCTCCAGATGGCCGCGCAGCTCCTGAATAAGGCCGTCCAGCTGGTTTTCCACCATGGCGTCGGGCAGCTCGACCTCCATGCCTGCCAGCACCTGACCGATCAGGTCGTTAGCGAACTGCTCTGCGGCCTCCGACTGTTTTTTGGCCACCGCCTGCTCCATGACGCTGCGGCGCAGGTGGGACAGCTCCTCAAAGCCCTGCGCCCTGGCAAATGCGTCGTCCAGCGTGGGCATGGAGCGGCGGGTGATCTCATGGACCTTGATGTGGAACGTGGCGTCCTTGCCCGCCAGCTCCGGCGTGTAGGCGGTGGGGAAGGTCACATGGATATCCCGCTCCTCGCCTGTACGGGCGCCGGCCACCTGCTCCTCAAAGCTGGGGATGAAATAGCCGCTGCCCAGCAGCAGGGGATAGCTCTCACCCTTGCCGCCCTCGAAGGCCACACCGTCCACGAAGCCCTCAAAGTCCAGCACCACCTCGTCGCCCATGGCGGCACGGTCGGGATGCTCCTCGGTCATGTGGGCGCGGGCGTACTCCTCCAGCGCGGCCTGGGTGTCCTCCTCGGACAGCTCCGCCTGGGGGTACACGGCGCTGAGGCCCTTGTACTGGCCCAGCTTTACCTCGGGGTACAGGTCGATGAGAGCGGTAAAGGTGAAGCCATCCGGGCCAATGTCCTCCACCGTCAGGGTGGGGGTGCCGGCGATGGAGATGTCCTCCTGTCCGATGGCATCCACCAGCGCCTGGGGATACGTCTCGTTGACGGCCTCCTGATACAGGAAATCGCTGCCGTAGACGGCCTCGATCTTCTCGCGGGTGGGTTCGCCCTCCACGGGGCACAGGGCCTTGATGCCGTTGTAGCAGTGCATCAGCGCGTCCTGCCATGTGCCGCGGTCCACGGCTACGGTCAGGCGCACCTGGCGGTTTTCCGGAATGTTCTCGCGTTTTTTGATCTCCATGGGAGGTCCTCCTTCTTTCGGCAAAAGCTGCCTGTTATCATCAGTATACTATACCCACCGGCGGATGGCAAGCCTGTCAGACACTTCCGGGAGAATGACGGATTTGTAAAATTATTGTGACATTTATCACAAAACGGTTGCCTGCGGCGGGGGCATCTGCTACAATACGGGACACGACTATCATCCTGTGGGAGGTTTCTATGCAGCGCATCAAGACGTTTATCCACGACCATCCGCACATATGGTGGGGGCTGTTTCTGCCTGTCTATCTGGGCATATTCTTCACCATTGAGCACTTTATCACCGACAACTACTGGGCTACCCAGCTGCCCATCGACTACAAGATCCCGTTTCTGGAGGGCTTTGCCCCCATCTACGCCAGCTGGAGCGTACTGCTGTTTATTCTGGGCATCTACCTCATCCTCAAGGATGGCGAGGGCTTCCGGCGGTACATGTGGAGCATCATGATCACGTTTCTGTTCAGCACGCTCATCTGCGCCCTGATCCCCAACGGGCAGGACCTGCGGCCCGCTGTGATGCCCAGGGACAACATCTTCTGCGACCTGGTGGCCTACACCTACTCGCTGGACACCAACACCAACGTGTTCCCCAGCGTCCACGTGGTGGGCGTCATTGACGCATGGTTCGCCATATGGCACACCAGAGGGCTGAAGAAGCGGGCGTGGCGGTGGAGCACTGCGGTGTACGGCGTTCTGATCATCGCATCCACCGTGTTCATCAAGCAGCATGCGGTCATCGACGTGCTGGCGGGCCTTGTGGTGGGATTTCTGGGCAACTATATCGTATACGGTATCATAGGCAGGCGGCGGGACCGCCGCCTGAGAAGGGAGGCGTAAAAGCAATGGAGATCGGCGCATCCCCACTGTTCCGCGGGATCAGCGAGGAGTCCCAGCAGGCCATGCGTACCTGCTTTGACATGCGGGAGGTCAGCTTCCGCGCCGACGAGGTGATATACGACTTTGGCGCGGGGCGGAACATGGTGGGCGTGCTGGCGGAGGGCGCAGCGGTCATCGAGCGCATCGACCAGCAGGGAAGCCGCACCATTCTGGAGCGGCTGGAGAGCGGCGGCGTGTTCGGGGAGATGCTGATGTTCGAGAATGTGGCCGGCGACAGCATCACCGTGGTGGCGGAGACCGCCTGCCGCGTGTGGTTCATGGCCGCCGACCAGGTGACGAAGCGGTGCGAAAAAGCCTGCACCCACCACACACAGGTGGTGGAGAACATGTTCCAACTGGTGGCAGAGAAGGCCACGTCTCTGTATGAGCGGGTAGAGGTGCTGAGCCGCCGCAGCATACGGGACAAGCTGATGTGCTATTTCTCACTGATGGCCGCCAAAAACCGCAGCGGGGAGTTCTTGCTGCCGTTTTCCCTCAGTGCGCTGGCGGACTATATCTCCACGGACCGCAGCGCCATGATGCGGGAGCTGAAGAAGATGCGGCAGGAGGAACTGGTGGATGTCCATGGCCGGAAAGTCCTGCTGCAGCAGGGGGTCTGAGCCGTTTTCCGGCAAATGAAGATTGACGGGTCTGCCGGTTGGTGTTACAATAAAGCGGAGAACGGATATGCCGTGACAGTGATCCACTATGCCGGACACCGAACATTAGAGAAGAAGGAGCCGTGATGTATGTATCGCATCGTTAGAAAAGAAGCGCTGAAGCCCACTGTGATCCTGTACGAGATCGAAGCGCCTATGGTCGCCAAGAAGGCGGAGCCGGGCCAGTTCATTATCCTGCGTGTGGATGAAAAGGGCGAGCGCATCCCCATTACGATCCACGACTATGACCGCGAAAAGGGCACCGTGACCATTATCGTCCAGACCGTGGGCGCCACCACCGAGAAGCTGAGCCACAAGCAGCAGGGCGACTGTCTCCACGATTTCGTGGGTCCCCTGGGCCGCCCCACCGAGACGGAGGGCAAGAAGAAGGTCTGTGTCGTCGGCGGCGGCGTGGGCTGCGCCATCGCCTACCCCGTGCTGAAGAAGTTCCATGACTGCGGCGCAGAGGTCCACGCTGTGGTGGGCTTCAAGAGCAAGGACGTGGTCATTCTGGAGGACAAGTTCAAGGCGGTTTCCTCCGTGCTGAAGGTCTGCACCGACGACGGCTCCTACGGCCAGAAGGGCCTTGTTACCGAAGCGCTGAAGCAGCTGCTGGACGAGGGCAATCAGTATGACGAGATCTTCGCCATCGGCCCCATGGTCATGATGAAGTTCGTCTGTAAGACCACCGAGCCCTACGGCGTGCCCACCACCGTGTCCATGAGCCCCATCATGATCGACGGCACCGGCATGTGCGGCGGCTGCCGCCTTACCGTGGGCGGCGAGACTCGTTTCGCCTGCGTGGACGGCCCCGACTTCGACGGCCACAAGGTGGACTGGGATCTGGCCGTGAAGCGCAACCAGATGTACCACGACTTCGAGGTGCATAAGCACGAGGAAGTCTGCAATCTGTTCAAGCAGGAGGTAAAGTAAGATGGCTGGCAAGATCAACATGCGTTTGGATAAGAACGAGATGCCTTCTCAGCACCCTCAGGTCCGCAACAAGAACTTCCTCGAGGTGGCGCTGGGCTACACTGAGGAGCAGGCGCTGGACGAGGCCGCCCGCTGCCTGAACTGTAAGAACCATCCCTGCGTGGACGGCTGTCCCGTCAACGTGCGCATCCCCGAGTTTATTCAGAAGATCGTGGAGAAGGACTATGAGGGTGCATATCAGGTCATCCATCAGACCAGCTCCCTGCCCGCCGTGTGCGGCCGTGTATGTCCCCAGGAGAGCCAGTGCGAGATGCACTGCGTCCGCGGCAAGAAGGGCGATCCCGTGGGCATCGGCCGTCTGGAGCGCTTCGTGGCCGACTGGCACAACGCCCACAGCACCGAGGCCGCTGCCAAGCCCGAGAGCAACGGCCACAAGGTGGCGGTCATCGGCTCCGGCCCCGCGGGCCTGACCTGCGCCGGCGACCTGGCCAAGAAGGGCTATGAGGTCACGGTGTTTGAGGCACTGCATCTGGCCGGCGGCGTGCTGGTGTACGGCATCCCCGAGTTCCGTCTGCCCAAGGCTATCGTCCAGAAGGAAGTGGACGGCCTGAAGGCCATGGGCGTGAAGGTGGAGACCAACACCGTGGTGGGCCGCACCATCACCATCGACGAGCTCATGGAGGAGAACGGATTTGAGGCCGTGTTTATCGGCTCCGGCGCCGGTCTGCCCATGTTCATGAACATCCCCGGTGAGAACCTGAAGGGCGTCTACTCCGCCAACGAATTCCTGACCCGCATCAACCTGATGAAGGCGTACCTGCCCGACAGCGACACGCCCATCATGGATCTGAAGGGCAAGACCGTGGCCGTGGTGGGCGGCGGCAACGTGGCTATGGACGCAGCCCGCTGCTCCAAGCGCCTGGGCGCCGAGGTGTACGTGGTGTACCGCCGCGGTATGGAGGAGCTTCCCGCCCGTCACGAGGAGGTGGAGCACGCCATCGAGGAGGGCGTCATCTTCAAGACGCTGAACAATCCCGTGCAGATCAACGGCGATGAGCAGGACTGCGTGAAGTCCATGACCTGCGTGGAGATGGAGCTGGGTGAGCCGGACGCCTCCGGCCGCCGCCGTCCCGTGGAGAAGAAGGGCAGCGAGTTCGACCTGCCGGTGGACGCTGTCATCATGTCTCTGGGCACCAGCCCCAACCCGCTGATCAAGTCCACCACCAAGGGCCTGGAGGTCAACAAGAAGGGCGGCATCATCGTCAACGAGGAGGGCCTTACCTCCCGTCAGGCCGTGTACGCCGGCGGCGATGCCGTCACCGGTGCGGCTACCGTCATTCTGGCCATGGGCGCAGGCAAGCTGGGCGCCAAGTCCATTGACGAGTATCTGAGCGCCAAATAAAAGGGACTACATACGGCCCGCCCTCGGCGAACAGCCGTAGGGCGGGCTTTGTACCGCCGAGAACAGGAGGAGCACCGTGGCGAATTTCACGAAGCAGGCCATCAAGGCGTCGTTCATGAAGCTGCTGAACCAGAAGCCGCTGAGTAAGATCAGCGTCCGCGACATCGTGGAGGACTGCGGTATCAACCGCAACTCCTTCTACTACCACTTTCAGGATATTCCCTCCCTGCTGGGGGAGATCGTGACGGAGCAGACCGATGAGCTGATCCGGCAGTACCCGACCATCTCCTCCATGGAGGAATGCTTCTCCGTGGCGTTCCACACGGCACGGGAGAACCGCCGCGCCGTGATGCACATTTTCAACTCCGCCAATCGGGATATGTTCCTGCAGGACACCATGCGGCTGTGTGAGTACGTGGTGGATACGTATCTTACCACCGTGTTCTCCGATGCCAGCATCTCCGGCGGCGACCGGCGGGTGGTGGTGCAGTTCATGAAGTGCCAGCTGTTCGGCGTGTGGATCGACTGGGTCAGCGGCGGCATGAAGGAGGAGTCATTGAGCGACCTGCAGCGGATGCTCCAGCTGTGCCGCGGCGTGCCGGAGCTTATCGTGGCTCACAGCAACAACCGGCAGCTGTGAGCGGCGACAGACAAACGGCCCGCTTTGCCCAAAAATCAGACGTATACAGAGAGATGTCCGAATTTCGGGCATCTCTTTTTTCTGCCCGTACCGCAGAGCGCGGCGGCGCGGTATCATGGGGCATGACAAAAAGAAAGGCGCGGAACGCGCGAAGGGAGATGCAAGTTGTGCGGAATGTAAGATCAACGGGCCCGCTGTGGGCCGTGAAAACCGGATATATCGTGGTGTCGGTGCTGTTCTGCGTGCTGGGCGCGGTGCTGCTGGTGATGTCGGAGCGGTGTGTGCCGTGGATCGGCAGGGCGCTGGGCATCGGCATGGTGGTGTGCGGGGCCATCAAGCTGGGCGGATACTTCTCCAAGGATCTGTTCCGGCTGGCGTTTCAGTACGACCTGGCCTTCGGGAGCCTGCTCATCGCTGTGGGCATCATCACCCTGTGCCACCCCGGAGAAGCCATGAGCTTTTTGTGCGTGATATTCGGCATTCCCGTGCTGGCGGACGGCCTGTTCAAGATCCAGATCGCCGTGGACGCCAGACGATTCGGTATTCCCCAGTGGTGGCTGGTACTGGCGCTGGCAGTGCTCACAGGCGTCATCGGACTGCTGCTGGTGCTGCGGCCCACTGAGGGGGCTCAGGTGCTGGTGATGCTGATGGGCGTGTCGCTGCTGCTGGATGGCGCGCTGAACCTCAGCGTGGCGCTGTGCGCCGTGAAGGTGGTGCGGCATCAGCAGCCGGACGTGATCGAGACAGACGATTTCGAGATCGAGTGAGAGAAAAAAGGGAAAGAGTACCGGCGCACCGCAGGGTGCGCCGGTACTCTTTTTGCGCAGGAGGGGAAGGCGTTTATGCGCGAACAGGGGACGGGTATCCAATTTTTGTAAAAAGGACCGTGATTTTGCCGAAAAGTAAAAAACCGTTAGAAAGTGCTTGCGCAGGCGGTGGCTGCATGGTACTATAATGGCATATATGCCAGAAATAGAAGGGGGGGGTGGTCTCCATGGCGCTGACCAACGCCAGTCTGCCGGCCAAGCGCCGGATACTGACCGTATGCGTCAAGCTGTTTTTGGAGCAGGGCTACAAAAAGACCACCGTGGCCCAGATCGTGCAGGGAGCAGAGGTGTCCAACAGCAGCTTCCAGAACATCTTTCGGGCCAAGGACGGGGTGCTGACGGAGCTGGTGACGTTCATGTTTTCCGGCCAGTTCGGGGCGGCCCGCAGCGTGGTCGGCGGCAAGCTGCCGCCGGTGTTCGTGTACGCGGCGGAGACGGCCATCCAGCTGACGCTGACGGAGCTCAACGAGAACCTGCGGGAGATCTACATCGAGGCCTATACACAGAAGGAAGCGTCGGAGTACATCTTCCGCGAGACAGCCCGAGAGCTGTACGACATCTTCGGACCGTACCAGCCGCAGCTGACGGCAGAGGATTTCTACATGCTGGAGCTGGGGTCGGCGGGACTGATGCGGGGCTATATGGCCCAGCCCTGCGGCGGGGCGCTGACGCTGGAGAAGAAGCTGGAGTGCTTTTTGATACTGAGCCTGCGGGGCTACGGGGTGCCGGAGCAGGAGATCCAGCAGGCGCTGGCCTTCCTGCGGACCATGGATCTGCGGGCCGTGGGCCAGCGTACCATAGAGAGACTGTTTCACGCGCTGGAGATGCGCTACGACTTTCAACTGGGGGCCGCGTCCTGCGGCGAAAGGGAGGAGAACACATGAGGAAACGATTGGTAAGCATCCTGATGGCACTGTGCATGGCAGTGAGCCTGCTGCCGGTGCAGGCGCTGGCGGCGGACGACGCCTACACCGTGGGCGAGGACACCCGGGCGAAGGTCCGGCTCTACGGCGGCAGCCTGGTTCCGGAGGAGAACTGCGCTACGCTGACACTGGCCGATGGGACCGTCACGGTATACATCCACACAGAGGAGCGTTTGCCGGTGGTGCTGGCGGATACCAGTGGGAAATACGTGGGAGGCGATCTGACCATCTATCAGAACGTCTCGAAGCCTCTGACCGTCCACAAGGCGGCGAAAAGCATCACCGTGGCTGACGGAAAACGGGTGAGCGAGCTTATCATTGCCGGTGACGCCAATGTCACCATCACCGGCGGCCGGTACAGCAAGGTCACGGTGGAGACCGGCGGCGTGCTGCAGCTGCGGGGCGGCGCGGTGGACAGCCTGATCATCAAGTCCGAGGGGCATGTGAGCGTGATGGACAGTATCGTGAACAGCGTGACCAGGGAGGACGGCGCGCATTTCCTCGGCACTGCTGACCGCGAGGTCACCACGGCGCAGGGACTGGCCGCCGCGCTGGCGGACAGCGAGGTGAGCAAGGTGATCCTGACGGCGGACGTGCAGCTCACGGGAAGTCGACTGGATGTCAGCCGGTACGTGCCCGTGGACCTGAACGGCCACGTGCTCCGGAGCAACGGCAGCAACATCGTGTTCTGGGTCGGGAACGGCGGCTATCTGGAGCTGAATGACAGCGATCCGGAGAGCACGCACAGCGACTTCTCCGTCAAGGGCGGCATCATCACCGGCGGTAAGGTCCCCGCCATGGGCAGCGCCTTCGCCGGCGGCGTGGTGGTGAACGCCGGCGGCAGATTTACCATGAACGGCGGCACCATCATGGGCTGCTCCAGCCCCTTCTACGGCGCCAGAGACGCGGGCGGCGTGTACGTGTATAACGGGGGTATATTTACCATGAAGGGCGGCACCATCCGCGACTGCTCGGCCGGAGGTCTGCTGGGCGCGGGCGGCGTTTTCAATGAAGGAACCATGTATGCCGAGGGCGGCACCATTCAGGACTGCAGCGGCAGCGCCGGTGTCGTCAACGAGGGCACCATCGACGCCAGCTACAACGCCGAGCGAACGGTGTTCCTGACCAGCGTCAGCGGCGGAGGCACCATCAAGGCCAGCGCCAAGTGCCAGGTCACGTTCCTGACCATGTACGGCAGCACCGATGGGACGCGGCGGGTGCTGCGGGGACAGGCAGTCTCCCGTCCCGCCGACCCTACCAGCGAGGGACACGAGCTGCTGGGCTGGCAGCTGAACGGGGAGGCGTATGACTTCTCCGCCCCTGTGATGGGGGATCTGATCCTGATGGCGTGGTGGGGCCGCAGCCTGAGCGGCAGCGGTACGGCGGAGGAGCCTTATCAGATCGGAAATGCGGAGGAGCTGGTGGTGTTCAGGGATATCGTCAACGGCGCCAACGGGCGGAAGCTGAACAGCGATGCCTGCGCCGTGCTGACGGCGGACATCGTACTGAACGACGGCACCTTCGATGAAAACGGCAGGTATACCAGGGGCGAGAGCGGCATGTGGCTGTCTGAGTGGACGCCCATGGGGCAGTATGAGCGGACATCCACGGCGCCGGAAGGCTACGGCGGCACGTTTGACGGGCAGGGGCACACCATCACGGGGCTGTATGTATCGACAAATGCCGAGAATACCTACGCAAGCGGGCTGTTCGCCCAGCTGACGGGCAGCGCCGTTGTGCAGAACGTCACCGTGACGGGCTATATCTATGTCCACGGTGTCGGCGGAGGCAATGTGGGCGGTATCGCAGGCGAGGCCAATGGCGCGGCGATCCGGAACTGCCGGAACCTCTGCGATATTCGCCTCAATAAGGTGGACGGCTCCTTGGGCGGGGTCCAGATCAATGCCGGAGGAATTGCCGGTTCCAGCAGCGGAACCATCGAGAATTGCCGGAATGACGGTACCCTCCGCACCATCGCGCCTAACGACGACATCGGCACCATGGGCCGCGTGGGCGGCATCGTGGGCATGAGCGACAGGGGAACGATACGGGGCTGCGTGAATACCGGGACGATCAGCGGCGGCATCAGCAGAGGTCCGGAGGGCCGCCATGGCATGGGTGGTATTCTGGGCGTGAGCTTCGACGCGTCCCTGATCCAGGACTGCTATAACACGGGCAGCATCCAGGAGGAGGGCCGGTACGGCAGCAGGTCAATGTGGCGGGCGGCATCGTCGGCGACATGCGGGACGGCTTTACCACGGCCACCATCCGGAACTGCTATAACGTGGGTGAGATCACCGGCGGCGGCAGCATCTCCAATGAGGGCATCGTGGAGAACTGCTGGTATCTGACGGGCGGCAGCGGCAGCGGTACAGCCAAGGCCGCCGCGGCCTTTGCCGACGGCACGGTGCTGCAGGCGCTGATCGCGGGGCGCGGTGACGACGCGCACCCGTGGGACACCGACTGCGGCAGCAAGCGGCTGGCGGAGAACGGTATGCGCATTCCGGTGCTGGCGTGGCAGGGGCTGGAGACGGTGCATTCCGGCGGTACGGCCACCTGCCTCGAGCCGGCGGCGTGCGATTACTGCGGCAGGAGCTACGGCGACATTGATCCCGACAACCATGCGTCCGGCGGGGAGGAGCAGTGGATCACCACGGCGGACAGCCATCTGAAGAAGTGGAGCTGCTGCGGCGCTGTGACCGTGGCGGAGAGCGGCCATGACTGGGCCGGCGGCGCGTGCCGCGACTGCGGCTACGCCTGCCTGCACAGCGGCGCGGCGGATGACGGCGACTGCACCACGGCGGTGGTGTGCGCCGTGTGCGGCGATACCGTCACGGCGGCAAAGAGCGGCCATACGTGGGGCGCGTGGACATCCGACGGGAACGACCGGCACACCCGCAGGTGTACCGTGAACGGCTGCCGGCAGTCGGAGACGGCGAGGTGCAGCGGCGGTACGGCAACCTGCGTTGAGAAGGCAGTCTGCACCGTCTGCGGGGCGGCCTACGGCGCGGTGGACAGCAAGAACCACACGGCGCTGGTGAAGGTGAACGGCCGTCCGGCCACGCCGACACAGGTGGGATATGTCACCTGCTGGACATGTGAGGACTGCGGCCGGTACTTCCGCGATGCGGCGGGTACACAGGAGATCCGCAAGGAGGACGCCAGCATCGGCAAGGTAGAGGCGGCCGGCGCCTCCGGCAGTGTGCAGTCGGCGCGGACCGCAGATGAGGGCGCCGTGGGACTGTGGATCGCCGCGGCCAGTGGCGCGGCTATGGCCCTGGCAGGCGCTGCCATTCGCCGCAGGCGGCGGGACACGGAATGAGCGCCCGGCAAATTTTGATACCGAGCCCTTGGGAGGGATAGAACAAAGACCGCACCGGCAGGAGGCCGGTGCGGTCTTTGCGTGTTTTCAGTTCAAGTCAGCGGGCGCGCTGCGCCTCCTGGGCCACGCGCATCAGCCAGTCCAATGCCGCCAGCGGATAGCGGCCCTGGGCCGTCTCGCCGGTGAGCATCAGGCAGTCCGCACCGTCCAGTACGGCGTTGTAGATGTCCAGTACCTCGGCGCGGGTGGGGGTGGGATGGTCGATCATGCTGTGAAGCAGTTGAGTCACCACCAGAAACGGCTTGCGGCGGCTGCGGCACAGGGCGGCGATGTGCTTCTGGGCGGCGGGCAGCTGCTCCAGAGGAAGGCTGCTGCCCAGATCGCCCCGGGCGATGGTGACCACGTCGCAAAGGTCCATCCAGTCCGGAAGGGCGTCCAGCCCCGTCTGATCCTCCACCTTGGCGAACAGCTCCGCATGGGCAAGGCCGTTCTCCGCCATGGCCTGCCGCACGGTGCGGAGATCATCGGCGCTGCGGACGAAGGGCTGCATGACGGCGCTGACGCCCAGCGCTGCGGCCTGGGCCAGATCCGCGAGGTCTGCCTCACACAGGGCGGGGCGGTGCAGCTCCGTGCCCTCCGGCGTCAGGCTCTTGTGGCCGGTGAGGACGCCGCCGCGGGTGACGCGGCACCGCCCGCCGTCCAGCACGGTCAGGGCCATAGCCCCATCGTCCAGCAGGACGGTCATGCCGGGCACCAGCGCCGCCAGCACATCTTTTTCCACAGGGATATCCGCGCCCAGCGTCACGGCCTCGCCCGCCGTCAGCGTCAGCGGGGA
>ENA-UAGQ01000092-UAGQ01000092.1-human-gut-metagenome-genome-assembly--contig:-NODE-92-length-20122-cov-10.076843_pt1 | contig 20122 bp, 18 predicted proteins | sample MGYA00243412_ERZ654346 | MGnify/ENA primary metagenome ERZ654346 (study PRJEB26926, sample SAMN06165147) | human gut metagenome | biome: ENVO:00009003; feature: ENVO:2100002; material: ENVO:00002003...
AACCGTTGCTAAATCATTACCTCCATTGAGGTGAAACACTCATAAATCGCTCATTTTAAGCTATTCTGCAGATTTTAGCGTAATTTTTTTAATAAAAATCTGTGTAAATCTGTGAATTCTGTGGGAGTTCTTCTCAGCAAGAAAGTTCTGTGTATTCTGTGAAATCTGTGGGAGTTTTTCTCAGCAGAAAGCCCAGTGTATTCTGTGAATTCTGTGGGAGTTTTTCTCAGCAGAAAATTCTGTGTGTTCCGTGAAATCTGTGGGAGATTTCGATGCAGAAAGGTTACTTTCCCACGCAGTACTTTTGTTATGAATTGTAAATCAGTGATTTATAACGTGGTTTGACTGTTTAACAGTCAGTCAGAGCAACAAAACAGCAACAAAAATGAAAAAAGAGGGGCTTTTCGACCCCTCTTCAAGCCCTCTGAGGGCAAAGATAGTTATTTTTCTCGAATACGCCACATGTGGGCTTTACTTTTCAATCTCGTGTAAGTTATCATCTGAACAAACTTACGCCGACATACGGGCGCAATCGCTGTTGGGCTGTTTAGACGTATCTCTTCGCCGCCTCTGTCAGTTCTTCTGCGTAGTTGTATATCTCGTCAAGGGTCTGAACCTTATACATACGCTCTGACTTGTCTTCTGAGATAATGGCAATGCGCTTGTTCTTCGGTTGGTTGAAGTAGAAGCGGACAACCGTCTTCCGCACATTGTTGTCAATCTGAACCCCGAAGTATGATCGTGTGTCCTTGTATGTGATGCGGTCAGATGTCACAACGCTGCGGATAATAGACTTCACGATGAAGAACGCCTCCAACTCTTCTTCTGTTGTCACAATGCCGTCCTCGTTTGTCTCAGGCTCTGTGGGCTGTTCTTCTGTCTTCTCGGAGGTGTTCTGTTCTGTGGCGGCTGCTTCTTCATCTGTCTTGATTGCCGCTTTCAGACGGTCAGAAATAATGTCGTTTATATAGCTGCCGATTGTACGCTTTGTCAGGGCTGTGAACTGTTCAAGAACCTTTTGGGAGAAAACGCCGTCATAGACCTGTTTCCCGAAGAACCTCACAAAGTCAGGAGAGGGGTTCGCGAACTCCTTTGAAATGGCGGTTTTGAGTTCGCCCATATATTTCAGCTCGCTTGCCGAACTTAGAATGTTGTCAACGTCAAAATAAGACCTGTGAAACTTCTTCAACTCTTCGACCTGAGCGTCTTTCATTTCAAGGAGGTTCACTTCCAAGAACGGCTTCTCGTCCATTTTATTAGGCTCGGCAAGGTCTGTGTAGAACTTGTATATTATGCCGTTTGTCAAGACCCCGAACTTCGCCTTTGACACGTTAAAATAACGTATCAGTTGGTTGTCATAAAGGTTCAGGTCTTGCTCCCAATGTTTACACTCAATGAGAATAATCGGCTCGCCGTCTTTCAGAATGGCGTAGTCAATCTTCTCGCCCTTTTTCATACCGATGTCACAACTCATTTCAGGTAACACCTCCAACGGGTTGAACACGTCATAGCCGAGAGCACTCAGGAAAGGCAGAATGAGAGCCGTCTTCGTTGCTTCTTCTGTCTTCAAGTTGTCTTTCAGACTTTCAATGCGCTCAGATATTTGTTTAATCGAATCTTTGAAATCCATATCTGCTGTTTTTACGTTAAAACTCTGTACCTTTGCAAAACACGGCTCGCCGTTGTCACAGAGACCCAACGTAAAAACGTGGGCATCCCCTTGTCGGTCAAGAGGTATCGCCAAACACCCGAACAGCCTACAAGGAAAATGCCCACGATATACGTGGGCATCTACCATTGCTTTTAAGGCTGTCTGAAATTTTGGCGATTTTCTTGACCCTCAAAACAATAGCAAACGCTATATTTTCAAATTTTGTCACAAAGGTAAGAATTTCTTTTTTAATTCCGACAGAATTTCCGATTTTTGTGCTTACGCCTTAATCATTTTTAGTGTTTTCACTGTTTTTGAAGCCGTTTCAGGTACACAACCAAGGCGAAGATTGCCAACAAGAACCAAAAACCGAAAATTTCACATTTCTGAAACTTTGTCAGGTCACGGGGAACTGAAACCTTTTCTTTGACTTTCAGGTATCTGTTCCGATAAACTACGCTGTCCCGTTTTTCAATCTTCTTGTCCGTCTCAATGGCTTTCTTCTGAGGCTTTGTCCGCAGATCGTGAAACAGAGAGCCGTCAGGGTTGATGCGAGCGTCAGAGGTGGCATATTCGTTTTCAAGGTGTGAAACGCTGTCACGGGTTGTGCGCTCTGCCGTCTGAGCGGGTATTTCAAGAAAGACCGTATCAGGAACGAGAATTGTCTGCGTCCTGACCTCAACACGGGTGCTGTCCTGACGGTCTGTTTCTGTTGTCAGGTTTCTGCAAGGGCAGCAGCCCCACATGAGTGAGACCGCCGCCAATAAGATGAACAGTTTCTTTGTCATTTCTTCACGCTTTTGATATAAAACAGAATGCCGTCCACATGAACCTTTGTAATGAGCTGCTTGCCCTCTTCACTCAGAAGAAAATCTACGTCTTCTTTGTTGTCCTGAAAAAGGTTCTCAGTCAGAACGGCGGGGCAGCTTGTATCTCGGCAGATAGCGAGGTTCTGAGTGATGAACGGCTGCTGTGGCGTGTATTTTCTCACTCCCAGCCCGTTTTTCTCTGCCGCCTGAGCAAGACACGTTGCGAGCGTCTTACTCTTCTGAGAGGCGTTCAGAGAAACGTGTGCCGACCACCCTCGGGCTTCATGCCATTTGCCGTCAGCCCCTGCAGCGTTGTTGTGAATTGAGACCAACAGAGCGTTTGAAGCCCCGTGAGCCTTGCAGAGGTTGTTTGCCCTCTGACAGCGTTCTTTCAGGCTGATGTCGTTTGTTTCAGGGGTCAAGAGAAAGACGTGACCCGCCCCAAGCTCATGGCACAAAGCACACTGCAGACGCTTGGCAATCTCACGGGCGTAGGCGTACTCTCTCAGTCTTCCGTCAGGAGAACGCTTGCCCGCTGTGTCTTCTCCGTGACCGTTGTCAATAATTACTATCATATCATTTTAACCGTTTAAGCGTTGATAAAACTCTGTTTTGATATTATCATACGCAAGTTTAACATTCGTGTAAGCACGGGCGTTGTTTTCCCCGTCCGCATTGTAAATTTCACTCTCAACGACCTTTGCCACGTCTTCAACCCATTCAGGGGCGCAGAAGTCAGACAGTGGCTTCCCGTGATACGTGAACGGGTCAAAGCGGCTGTTTCTGTCTTCATGAATGACTTTGAGAGACTTTCGTATCTTCTCTGCCGTTGCCTCATGGTCGATGATGTGGTTTTCTTTTCTGACCCTCTTAATAAGGCGACAGACCTGTTCCACAGTGAGGTCAAAAGCAAACCCCGTCAGGTTTCTGATGCGCATCTGTGTCTCAGGTTCAAGACGTTCAGCAAGGTTTTTTATCGCTGCGTTGTTGTCTTGAAGAATGTCTAACAACTGTCTCAGGCATTCTTGCTGTTCTAACATGCGGTTAATCATTGATTTGAACCACCTGAAAATGGCTATCATCATCGCCGCCGACAGAAGAAGAAAGAAAGCCGCTGTGACAGCCATTAAGCCATAGTCGCTTATGCCCTTGGCTATCTCTGTAACTTGTTGAACCTCATTCATAGCACAGCCCTGATTGAATGTCCGACAACCGCCCCGCCCGCTGTCAGGGCGAAGTCTATCCAATCCCAAGAGCCGCCATAAAGAACGTCTTTCAGTTCAAGAGCACCTCCAACACCCGCACCCGTATAACAGGCACAATACCAATCGTCAGCCCCAAGCCCAATCAAGACCCCGCCGACAAAATGTTTCCAACGATTGCTCGCTGATAACCATTTGAAAATTTTCTGTTTCATTTTCTCTTTATTTAAGTGAGTATTAATACCCGTTGAACATATTTATCTGCCACCACATTGAGCCGTCAAAAATGAGTTGCTTACCCCTCTGTGTGGCGAGCGGCAAATAATAACCCGCATCCCAAGTCTTGTCCCCCCATAATGTGTCTCCGCATGACGGGATAATTCTGTGACCGTTCCCGTAAATTCTCAACTCTGTGTACCAAGGATAGGCGTTGTTGTTGATTATTGTCAGAACTTGACCGACATTCGGGTTCTGAGGCAAGACTATTTTTTGAAAATGTGCGTCTCCCTGTCCTTTGCCATAGGGGGTTTGAACTATTAAAACCGTTGTTTCTGATTTCAGGTAATAATACTCTTGATTAGCCGTGAATTTCTCCACTTTCATAATCAAGCCCGCATCGGCATTGATAACCCCTTTGAATGTTCCTGAGTTCGCTGTGATGTTGTTCATCGTGACATTGTTCATCGTTGTGTTGCCGTTCTTGTCAACAGTGAATTTGCCGTTGCCGATATTTACTGTTCCGTCAGCATTGAAAACAACTTTACCGCCCGCAAATGAAACCTGACCCGTGAGACCGTTCAGGAACACCATTGGAGTTTTGCTTGTCGCCCCGTCTGTTGTTGAGCCATCTGCGAGGGTCTGACTTTCAAGACGGTTGTTGCGGAAAATGAACCCCGCAATATTGGCAAGTTCAGCCAACAGAAGACTTGTCGCCACGCTCTCAAAGCTCGCCCCGTATGCGTTCCAATAATTGGTGTTAGTCGGAACAACACCCGTGAAACCGCCTGACCCGTTTGGAGCGTCAACACGGCTGATATAATAAGCCGAGTTATACTTCACGATGTCAACCCTGAAAGAGTTGCCGTAATACCGCTTTGTTGAAGAGTATTCGCCACGATAGACTGAGGCGGCTGACACGCCGTCCCGCCCGTCTTGACCGTCTGAACCGTCAGCTCCCCAACGCCCAATCAGGGCAACGTCCGTCTCTTCTGTTGTGTTGTCTGAGTACTTTATAATCTCATAATTATATAAGTACGGGCGCGAGGCAGAAATATCCTGAACAGAACTGCTCCAACCAATAGTGTTCTTTGTCACGCCCGTTGAGAGGTTCGTGGCAAGGTACATTTCTGTTATTGAAACAATGCCACGCCCTTTGTCGCCATAACAGCCGATAATAACAGCGGTTGTCGTGACAGAAGAGCCGTCAGTATAAAAGATGCGTTCATAATTCCAAAGATACTTGTTTGTCTCAGAGAGTGTAGGCACAGAAGAAATAGACCAAACGGTTGGTCTAACATTGCTGTTCTGACTGACCCCGTAGTACTCTGTCACACTTCTTATACCACGCCCGTTTGTTCCGTCCTTACCGTCTGCGCCGTCTTGACCGTCAATGCCGTTGTACGGTGTTACTCTCACGGGGTTTGACCACTGAGAAAGAAGTGTCTTGCCGTCACCTGACTTCACGGCTGTTGTCTGCCACAGATATTCAAGGCTTGCAACCGTTGGCACCTCAGTAGTCCACCCTGACGGGTTCAGGCTTGATTTTGAGAGGGCGGGCGGCGTTGTTGTTGAGCCGTTCTTGGCGTAACGTAGTTCTGTGAACTTACCCGCTGCGCCTTCTTGACCCGTGTCGCCTTTGTCGCCTTTTATCCGACCAACGTTTTGCCATTTGTCTGTCTGAGGCACATACATACAACCGTTCAAGGCTTCATCGTCTGAGTTCATTATATAAGCGTCTCCCTCCTCTGCGTAAACGGTCATCCAACCCTTAGCCGCTCCCGCAAAGGGTCTTCCGAGCTTCTTGACAACACAATATTTATCCTCGGTCGTTTCTCCCGATGTCAGCGTATATTTATCAATCAGGACAACGGGCTTTCTTCTGTCTTGATCCCATTCTTCCATTGTTGAATAATGTGCGTAAGCCTGACCCTTGATTTTGACAGAAGTGCCGTCAGCCCCCTTTGAACCCTGAGCAACGACTTGCCAATAAAGAGTGTTTGTCGGCTCAATGCCCTTGACAGGTGTGTCGCTGAACATTCTGTATGTTGACGTATTGCCGTCCTTTGTGAAAGTGACTTCATCGCCATTATAATAAGTGTATGAGGCGTTGTATTCGCCCCTATAACAGCCGATATAGCTCTCTTGACCGCTTTGGCTCTGAACGATTGTTCCTTTTATTCTGAGCTTGCCGTCCCCCGCCGAATTGAAGTCAAGAGCGTCCCCGAGCTTCATGGCGTTGGCGAGCATATCAAAATAGCTGTTGCCGTCACCTGACACAACTCTGTCGGTCGTTACACGCCCTGGCAATATCTCTGTGAAGCCGTAGAGCGTGGCAAAACTCCTCTCTCCGTTGTATTCGCTGTTCAGAACGCCGACAAGGAGGCAGTAGTGACCGTCAACACCATTCAGCGTTTTTGCGCTCTCAGAGAGAAAGAAAACGCCCTTGTCGGTTGTCTTGCTGACCTTTGCGTATAGATAATACTTCTTTGACCCGTCTTCAAGTCTTGCGCTCTCAAACTCTTCAACGTTCCAATATAAGTATTCTTCGGGCTTATGCGATGAACTCAAAGAAGACACGCCGAGCGTCAGGTGCTGAATGAGACCCGCAGCCGCTTTCAGGGTCTTTGTCTCCTGATCGTAGTTTATCGTATGGCTGACCTGTGTCGGGTTTGTCTTTGAAGAGACGAAACGGAATTGAAGACTTTCATCGCCGACAAGCATCTGCATGGTCTGTATGGCGATTGGGCTTATGCTCTGAGTGAAGTTTTCAAGCAGCGAAGCCTCCAACATGCTCATTGTCTCTTTTGCGTCCCTGAACCGTCTCTTTGTGAATTGAATAGCCTCACGGTGGTTGTCTTCAATGACCACCTCCTCGCTTTCAAGCTGCTTCAACTTTGAAGAGAAAGATGCGCTTTTCGTCTCGTTTGACAGTTCAAGAGAGGGGCTGTGCGGCTTGTTGATATAATCTTTAATACCCGTGATGCGGACGAGAACGCCGTCTTTCTGAAAGCGTTCATCGGAGAACTTTATATACCCGCCGAGCTTGATGCGCCCGCCTATGTTCAGCCAATCTTTCTTTGCCAAAATGCCGTCAAGGTCTCCCGTGAACGTGAACTTAGTCTCCTCGTTGTCAAAGAGACTTTTCACGGCTTGACGGAACATGTCCCATGAAGCCCCTGACTTTGTGGCGTTGTCGCAGATATAAGCGTCAGGCAACATACACTTGAAGACAGCGTATTTTTCGTTAGCCCGTGGGCAAAAGGTCTCATTCGGCATGGTCTGCCCGTCAATCTCTTGCGGCGTTATCTCAAAGCGGCGGGCGGCTTTCTTCAAAGAGCCGTCAGGGTTCAGAATTGAGTTGTGGTAGTATTTCACTTCAAACTCTTTACCCGCCAACATGCCCGTCTGAAAGATAACCGTCATGGTCTCGCCGTCTATCAGGCATTTCTCGTAATCAAGGTTCTCAGGGATTGAGTTGTCTATGATGTCGTAAAAGTTCTTGTCTTTGTCAACATACACAACAGAAGAAATTTCGCCGACACGCTTCGGGTAAATGTCTGAACAGTCAAGACTGCTCTCGGCGAGGCTTGTCAGGTCTTTGTCCTTTCTTCTGATTGAGAACCCCAAATCGTCAGTCATATAGTAACGGGCGTTGTCAGCGTTGAAGCCCTCTTCGTCTTCAAAGTAAACGCCGTCAAAGCCTATTGACTGAGACTTCGGCAAAAGAAGTTCTGAGCTTCCGTATTTGCTCGGGTCTATATTGTCTGAACCGCCCTGAACGTAGAGAATTTCAGTCGGTGGCGTTTCCCCATAGTTAGAACGCCCCACATTGGGCTTGAAGCCGTTACCCCGCCCGTATGAGAGCGGCAACGGGTTGTTCTTGTTATATTCAACTTTGCGGAGCGAGACGGTCTTGCCGTTAAACTCAAATTCCGTGTTCAGGGTTGAAGCCATTTGTTCCAACGCCTCATAACAGAAAGCGTGGCTGTACGATATGCAGACTTCATCGCCTGACACACAAGAGCCGACCGCCCAACCCGTGTCACGGCGGTTCATGTTGTCAACGAACATTTGGAGGTGCTCATGGGGCTTGGCGGTCAGGCTGAATTTCAGTCGCCCGTCAACGGGGTTTCTGAACTTCCAAATCTTCGCCTTTGCCTGACTGCTCTCCATTGTCACGGTGTATTCAAAACAGCGGCTGTGTTTCATCTTGAAAGCCTCAGGGCGTTCAAGCGTGAAGCGTTCTCCCTGATAGTCACAATAACAGCCCACGGGCAACTCAACGTGTTCTGCGAGGCTGTAATAAAGCGTGAGGTTATAATCGCCCATGATAACTCTGTGGCGATAACTGTTATCGTCAACCTCAATTTCAAGGAGCTTTTTGCCTTTGTCGTTGTAAATTATCATTGTCGTTTGATTTGAGAGTTATTTTTTGCGAATTTGACGCACACGGCGTTTACTTTTCTCTGTGGTATGCTTATAAGGTAATCACTTCAAAAAAACGCTTTGTGGGGCTTTAGAATGAGTTACCGCCATTTTTCAAAGAGTAGAGAGGCTGACAGCCTGAACCGCCCGCCCCTCACTCCTGAAACAGAGAGTTAGAGAATACCGAACTCGACGCAATCCGCATCTACCTGAGTTTTCAGGGCGGCACGCTCTGTAAGATAATCTGTGTAAGCCTTAATGCGGGCTTTCGCCTCGTCAGATGTCTTTGCGCCGTATAAGCCGAGCTGTGCGGCGTTGAACTCATTGACAAGTTTCTGCTCGTAATTAGCGTCCCACTTTGAGGTAATTACCGCCTCTGTGATTTTGTTTGAGGTCAGCGGTTCCCACACTGAGACCTCTTCACATGAGAACTGAGGGGCTTTCTCTGCCTGAGCCTCTGCGCCCTCTTCTGAGGTCTGTTCAACGCTCTCAGGCTTTACCTCCTGAATATTCCAACGGTACAAATAAGAACCGTTACCCACTGCCTCCAACTTGGAGGGCTTGTTGTCATAGAATGCCATAATACTTCTGTTTAATAATTGTTTTCAAAAGATGTCTCGAATTGCTGTGTTTCGCCCAACCCAACCACGGGCAGACAGCCTGTTTGTATGCCTTTTGGCTTAACGGCTTCTCCCGTTTGTTCAGTCGGGCGGCTTCACGGCAGAAATTCTGTTCTCGGTTCTTGTCGTGAACCTTGACCCCGTATGTGTTCGTCTTCCCCCGTCTCGCATTTTCATCGGCGAGGCGGAGGTTTTTTAACGAGATTATCTTGTCGTATAAGTTGTCAATACGCTTCATGTTTCTTTGCTTTCTTAATTTGAGTCTTCGGTAGCCCATACAACAGGCGTTCCTACCGACACATTTCAGTTTTCAGAAGTTTTTTACCAAGAGGTACGGTTGCCGCCCTTAATATCTTTTTCAGGCTTTGACACCTGATGAAAATATTCAAAAAGCATAGGTGAGAACCGATGTTCGTATTCGTATTCGAGGGGGTGTTATTCGAATTCGCATAAGCGAAGCCCGCATTCGAGCTGTTATTCGCATTACCGCTGAACAGAACCCCACGGGAGCGACCAACCTTAATATTTTTTATGTCTCTTTATTCAAACCAATAACGGTTTCCGTTTCCTCTCAACGTGACACGGCGGGGAAAGGCGTTGCGCTTCTTGATTTCCTGACAAACGTAGAGAATGTCTGCTGAACCCGTGAAGAACTTCTTAGCGTCAGCCTCAGGGCTGTTCTTATCGGGCTTAATCTTGACAAGCGTCTGACCTTTTGTGCCTTTTGTCTTACTGAACCTTGTCGGCACGTCCTCTATGAAGTCACAGACCCAAAATGAGGTGTTGACCAACTTTGATTGGGTTGTCTCGTCACAGTTGAAAGAACGGTTGCTTTCGTCACGGGGTATGTTCAGAAAGGCAAGTGAACCGTCATCGGGCTTCTTATTTTCTTCCATTGTCTCTTGATTGAGTTAAAGGGTTAAACGATGAACGAGGGGCGTGTTACGCTGTTGCGGGGAAAAAGCAAAGGCGAGAACCGACGTACGCATCCGCAACCGAGGGGGCGTAAATCGAAGCCGCACAAGCGAAGCCCGCAAACGAGCCGTAATTCGCAAGACCGCCGAACAGAACCCCACGGAGTGCTTCAGTCGTTGGAATGTTTGTGTAATGATAATCACAGAAATAAGTGGTAGAACCGCCGCCAACTGTCTTTGGCATAATCTCGCCACCCTCTCCGAAAATGACCTCTTTCACATAGCCCTCTGTACGGGCTTCATTGCCGACATGAGAATACCCCTCATAATTGCTGTCGTTGAACTTTGCGGGGTCAGAGCAAACAAAGACCTTTGAAAGACCGTCTCCGCCCTTGTCGGCGTTCGGGCTGATACGCACGTTAATGCCGTCCGTCCACTGCCAAATATGCCCGAATGTGTTCTCAACGCCTCTGTAACGGGGAACTTGGAATGTCTTTGTTATCGGGTTGCTCTCAGCCTCATTGTTTACCGTATAATCCACAACGCCCGTTCTGTTTCCGAGGCTGTCAGAGATACCGCAAGGTACAAACGGGCAATAACCGTTGAACGTGTTCCAATCGTTGCCGCTGAATGTTGTTACGCCGTCACCCAAGCCGCCCTGATGAAAGCCCTCAGCGGTTGGCGAAGCGTTGTAAGCCGCCTGAGAGTTAAGTGTGGCGTACTCAATGACAAAGAGCCAATAAAGGGTCTTCTGCATGTCATAAGTCATACAGTTCCACTCGGTGCTGCCTGACTTGCGCTTACGGGCGTAGTTTCTGAAATTCGTGCGGCTGATTGCTGTAACGGGGCGGTTCAAGAATGAGCGGTATGTGCCGTCATAATTGGCGTTATTGTTACCGCCTCTGTACTGTTCTGTCGCTTTGCAGACGGAAGCCAACTTGTTGTTTGAGCGGTCAAGGGAAGCCTCGTAAGCCGACACATAACACTTTGGCACCTGATGATAGCCAGGGAGGGGAAGTTCAGAAATGCGGACGGTCAGTTTTGTGCCGTCAGTCTCAAACTTGCGGTAGTGAAGAGGAATCTCCACCATGACCTGACCTCGTGAACCGTCACGCACCTGACCCGTCCAATCGCGAGGGTCAAGGTATTCAACCACGTTGCCATCATCGTCAAGCAGACAGCCACGCATACGGTTCTGAACGGGGCAGCTTTTGTGGAGGTCAGAAGAACCGACACGGGTGCAAGTCGGTGTTGAAACAGCCGTGTCAAACTGAACGCCGTAAGAACTCTGTTCTTCTGTGTAAGGAAGAAGAGTTGCGAGGGCTGCTTTCTTGCTCTCGCCGTCTTCGTCAAGAACCTCACAAAAGAGGTTATAAGGGTTTGTGCCTGACACGTTAGGGAGGTCAGACAAACGCTTACCATTCTCGAAAGCCTCAATTATCTGAGCGACTTTCTCTTCTTGTTCTGTTGTTAATGCCATAACTTTTAATTTAAGAATTTGAAATACGATTTATTGCCTTTGTTGATGAACCGAACCGAGGACGCTGTGTTCATTCTGAGGTCTTTTCTCTTGTTGCGGCGGGCGGCTGTCCATGTCCTGATGCGCCGAGCAACACTGATGAACAGCGACACTATCATGGCGTGTCCTCCCCCTCATAAGAACCGCTGCCCCAATAAACGTCATTTGTCTTCAATAGTTCTGAGTTCGGGGCAATCTCAGAGATAGCCAACGGCGACCAATCATTGAACGGTACGGGGGCTTCTGTCAGGCTCTCGTCCTGAGAACAGCGCACGGTCAGAACCGTGTCAAGAGTTGATACGCTGTACTTCGGTCTGACATAGACCGAGAACGGGTTTCCACTCGGGAGCTTGAAGCCCTTTGAGAGGTCAGCGATTTTGCCGTGAGAGACAATTCGACCGCCGCCCATAAATTCACTGATGTAACCTTTCTTTCCCATGTTTCTTCATTGTTTAACGGGTTCGACATTCTGTTAATTCATACGCAAAGCCCCTGACTGTGTGAAACGCATCTGTCGGCGTGTTGTGACAAGCCTCAGGGTCTGTTCGCCCACCTCAATCAGAACGGTGCGGGCAAGGGCTGTGTTACATGTGGGGATAATGTGAACACGGCTCACGCCCTTATTTAAGATTGAAATGCGCCCGTCTAAGCCGACTTCGACCGCTCGGTTGTCACTGATATAAATCAGGTTTTTCAGAGCCGTGTCGGGGCTTAAAACGGCTTTCAGGTAAACGGGGTTGACATTGCCGAGGGTCAGGCGGGGAACGCTCTCAACAAACAAGCCCGTAGGAACAATCTTTCCGAGCGTGTCAAGCACTTTATCGGTTGCTGACTTTGCAGCGGCTGTGGCTTTCTCTGAGGCTTCTGTGGCGGCTTTTGTCAGGGTTGTTGCTTCGTCTGCCGCAGTCTTTGCTGCCTGAGCAGCTTCGGCAGCGTCCTGAGCCGCCTTTGCAGCATCGTCAGCCTGAGTTTTTGCGCTCAATGCTGACTGTGCCGCATCAGACGCAGCCTTTGCCGCCTGAGCCTGAGCCGTGTCCGCTCTCAGAGCGGCAGCGTTTGCGGTTTTTGTCGCTTCATCTGCAAGCCCCGCAGCCTTTGCAGCAGCAGCCGTTGCTGTGTCAGCGTCTTTGACGGCTTTTGTGGTCTCGCTCTCAATGAACTCCAAATTTACCTTGACGCTTCTGTTATTCACGTCCGTTCCCATGACAAACAGCCCTTTCAAAGACTGATACAGGGGCAACTCCGAAATTTTTATTTTCTTCATCTGTCTTTTATTTTTTAGTTGTTGAACCTTATATTGCCATTGTTGATGAAACGTATGTGAGAACGGTCATTTACCAATTGCATAGAACGGGCAGAGAAACTGTCAGGCAACATTTCTATTGCGTTCTCGCCGTCTTCTGTGAACACGATGATACCGTCTTCCGTTGCAAGGATAAAATCGTTGTCGTCAAGCCTGAAAGACCCCGTGAAAGTCAGGGTCAGAGTGAACTCCAACCAAATTTTGCCGTCAGGGAAGAAGTCTGAGACCTGACAAGACTTGTAGTAACACGGGAAATCCTGTTCAAGTTCTCTGACCGTCAGAAGCCTTTCCTCGGGTTGAATGAGGTCATGGAGAAGAGCGTCATAGTTACGCCACAACTCTGTCAGGCTCTCAGCCCGCATGAGGCAATACAACTTCACGTCCTTTGTCTTGAACGTGACCCGCTTCCCGTCATATATGGCACCCGTCTTCGTCTTGATGTTCCGCAAAAGGTTCTGTTTCACTTGTGCGGTCTTCATAACCTCAGACAGAGAGCCTTTCAGAACCCGACAGCCGTAATCGGTCAATGGCGTATTGTCAAGCGAATAATCGTCTGACGGCGTGACCTCACTCACGGGGGCTTTATACTTGTAGCCTTTCATCGGGAAATCGTCAGAGAACTTGATCGTTACCGTGCCTAACATTCTCGCCACGTCAAGGTTCGGCTGCTGTGTCATTCTGAGCGTGAACGTGCGCTGTATGTGGGCGCAATAGAACTCATGGTAAGCACCGTCAGACAACAGTTCAATGAAAGCGCAGAAACGGCTGAAAAGCCCGCCAAAAGCGAACTTAACCTGAATTTCACGGGTGTTGAGAACAGGGGCTGAAAGGTCTGCCTCCACGCCGTCTTCCTCTTGCCAATCGTTACTGTCAACAGACTTCAACGGCGGAAAGGCGACAAGTTCGTTGAACCCGCCGCTCGTCACATACACGCCATACTGCAAGTATGCATCGTTACCGTCTATGAAAAGTCTGTTAATCATATTATAATCGCATTGTCAGAGGTGTTTTTTATGACGCTGCAGCCTTGTTCTGACTGAACACGGGCAACAGCCCATTTGTTTGCATTCACTATCGCTTTCGCCCCGTGAAGAAGAATGATTTCGTGCCGTTCTGTCTTTGAACAGAAGACGGTCGCAGAGGTTCTTCCTATCAGGATAGCCCGTGAGGGGTCTTTCAGGGTCAGCGTGCCCGCATCAATGTAGATGCCGTACTTCTCAACCCCGTGAGGCTTGAAGAGCCTGAAAGTCGCCATATTCGGGAAATGGTTCTTCATACAAAACTCTATACCCTGAGGGCTTTCAAACAGCCTGACAATATCCTCGACAGTCTGTTCTGTTCCCTTGAACAACGGGCAAGCCCCGAGGAGCTTTGCCTGTGTGTAAATCTGTCTGATAACTTCTTTCATGTCATTTTATCTTTATGCCTTTGAGGGCGATGTCGTTTACTGTGTCCTTAATCTCTTTCACGCTGCTCTCAACGCCCGCCACACGGTCTGAAAGCCCGTCTGTGTTGCTCTCAATGTTCAAGACTGATTGCAAAATCAGGTTCGCCGTATTCAGCAGCAATTTTGTGTTCTCACTGATTGAATAGGTATGACCCTGAATAGCCGTGGCTCGTCCGTTCAGCTCGTCCACGCTGTCCTGAGAGGCGTTGGCGATACCACTTGAAGAGGTCTCACGGGTTGAGTCTTGTGCGGCTGTAATCATGTCTTTGATTTGTTGAGGGAGAGCCTCCCAAATCGTTATCCAATCTGTGCCGACTTGGTTCAGGTCATTTGTCAAGCCCGAGAGACTGTTCAGAACAGCGTCAATGCCCATGAACTTGCCGTCCTTGAACCACTGAGCCTTGTACTTGTCAAAGACCTCTCCGAGGGGTTCTTCCAAGAACTTCTGAACCAAAAGGCGTTTTGTTATGTCGCCGATTATCTCGTTGACCTTATCACCCCACGCCTTTGCGTAGTCCTCGCCGTTCTGAAAGGCTTCAAAGAAAGCGTCAGAGAGTTGTTCTGCGATGTCAGAACTTGTACCACCCATGATGTCTTCAACCATTTCATTTATGATTGAAATCGCCTTTGCGCCCAGTTCTTCAATCTTCTGCTCCCAATCGGCAATCTTGCCATGGTCAGTCTTCTTTTTGCTGTTCTCTGTGTCTATCTGTTCTTGAATGAGCAACTGCTGCTGTGCGATGTTTTCAAGCTGCTGTTGGGCTTCACTGTACTTCTTGCCGCCGAGAGCCTTGTCAGCCGTGTAAGCGACATTGGCGTAAGCCTTGGCAATCTTCTCGGCTGACTGTTTCAACAGTTCATCGTTGCGTGAGACTTTCAGCGTGAGCCTTGCCCACATTGCTTCAAAGCCTGTCAGGGTCTCAATGTCTTTCAACATTTCGTCCCGTGTCTCTTTCAGCTTCGCTTTCACGAGGTCAATAGCCTTTCCGCTCTTCTCTTGTATGCGCACGATGTCGGCGTTATCAAGCTCCCACTGCAGTTGGTCAATGCGTCTTTGAAGAGCCTCTATTTCCTCTTGCTTCTTGTCGTCATTGTTGAAGAGGTTCACGATCTGCGTTGCTATCTGCAAGGCGGCAGAAATAATTGTCAGAATGACAGAAGCCTTTTCAACAGTCTGAATTGCTTTTGAGGAGGCAGTCGCTGTTGCCTGAACGCCCGTAGATGCGTTCTGTGTCAACTGCATTATGCCGTTTATCATCGTAAGGGCAGAGGTTGATATTTGCCCCGCCGTCTTGATGATGTCTCCCGCAACGCCGCCGATTGTGTCGCCAATCTCTTCAAATGACTTGTTTACCTCGTTCAGGGTCTTGTAGAGGTCTTGCCATTGTTTGATTGAACGTTTGTCAGGGTTCAGGTCGGCTTTCGCCTTTGCCTGAGCGACATTATTCTTGGCGGTTGTGACCTTTGCACGGGCAACGGCAACTTGCTGTGAAGTGGCTGTGCCGTTCTTCTTGTCTTGCTCAACCTTTTTCAACTCCTCCTCGGCTTTATCCAAGAGGGCTTGAAGTTGTTCAAGGGTCAGATTGGCGATTTCGTTGCACCATGCTTTGTATGTCTCTTCACGCTGCGCAAACTGTTCATCAATGGCGTTCAGAGCCTGTTCTTGCTGATAATTCAGTTCATCGAAGTTCCCCTGAGTGACACCCTCGTTCCATTTGTCATTTCCGTTTTCATCTTTGACACGTTTCCCGTCTTTGTCATGCTCATAGAGGGCTTCGATTTTATTCTGATATTCTTCGGCAATCTTGACCCGCTGCTGCTCGTATGTCAGGCTGTCTTGCAGCATGGTGTTCAGAGCCTCTTTATTGCCTTTAACACGGGTGTCGGCGGCTATCTTCTCGTATGATTCGAGCTGCGCCCGTTGTTCTGTTGTCAGGTCTTGACGTGTCAGGCGGGTGTCGCTGTCTTCACTCAGAAGAGAGCTGCGGTAAGCCTGTTTCTCAGAGTTCTTTGCCTTGGGGTGTTTGTTCTCCCATTGAAGAACCATTTTGTCGGCAAGGGCTTCAAGCATTTGTCGCTCACGTTCTTTGTTCTCAGAAATAAGGCGGTCATAGTTCAGGTCGAGCTGCGCCTTTTGTTTCTGATAACCCTCTTCCATGAGTTCTATCTTAGCCTGTCTGATGTCAAGCTCGGTTTTCTCAGTCTGTTCAATGACAGACTGCCCGTATTCGGCGATTTGGTTGTTTCTCTCAGCCGTTTCCTCGGCAATCTGTTCACGCTCCCGCTTTCTGTTCTCAGCGGCTTGTGCGGCTTTTCTCGCCCGTTCTTTTGCGTGTTTCTTTGCTTCTTCTGCTGCCGCTTCATTTTGTTTCTTCTTGTTGTCTGCGGCGGTCTGTTTGTTCTCTGCTGCCTGAGCGTATTCTGCGCTGCGCTGTAAGGCTTGTTGCTTTGTGTAAGCCTTGCCGTTCACTAAAGCCACCTGACCGTCTTTCAGTGAAGACCCAATAGAGGCGAAACGCTTCGCGAGGCGTGTCAGTTCATCAATACCCATTTTATCCATCCAAGCGGGAACTTCGCCGCTGAACTTGATTGTAAAGCCGATAGTATTCTCAGAGTATTGCGACATGAGTTGTTTGATATTCTCATACAACTGATGAACGCCGTCCGTTGGCTTTTGTAGGCTTCTCTCAACGGCTGAGACCTTGTCGGCAAATGTCATTGAACTGTCGGCGGCGGCTTGTTCAGCGGCGGCAGATTTGTTCACGGCTGTTGTGTAACGGTCGTGTTCCTCTGCTGCTGACTGAACGCCGTTTATATAATTTTGTACGATGTTGGTCTTTGTGAAAAAACCGTCATCCCACCAAGCCTTGGCGATTGTCTTCTCACTTATGCCGATAGCACGCATCTTGTCTTGAATATTGGCATAAATCTTATTCAGACCCTTTTCGTATTCTTCGCCCGTCTTGCCCGCTATCAGGTTGATGTTCTGTTCGACCTGTTGAGCGATAATGGTTGAAATGGCTACAGCGTTTTCTTGTATCTCTTCATTGTCAGAAGACCAAACAAAACCCGCAAACGTACCGCCTGTCTCAGCCCCTTGAAGTTTCTGAAACATTTCATTCTGAGCGTCAGAAAGAGCCTTGGCGTATGTGTCATTACCTGAGGCAATGTCGTTCAGGCGTTGACGCTCAATGGCTTCTTGCTTGATAAGTTCAATAGCCTGAGTACGCTTCTCGTTCACGGTATCAATGCTGTCGCCCTCTTTGACAGCCTGAACGCCGTAGTCTTCAAGAATACCGTTTAGCTCGTCCATAACCTTTTTGTGGGTTGAGCTGCCCGCCGTGAGACCGTTCAGGGCTGTTGAAAGGCTTTGAACACGGGTTATGGCTGTGGTCGCTTTCTCGCCGTATTTGCTTGTCATTTCAGCCGCTTTGCTTGTATTGTCCGAGAACAGACCGAAAGCGGTTGCAGCGGCGGCGACAACGCCTAAAACAAGCCCTATTGGGTTTGCCTTTGTTGCCATGTTAAGAAGAAGCATTGCGTCCTTGGCTGACGTTATACTCTTTGTCAGAGAAAGAAAGGCTGAAACCTCTCCCCATATAGCAGCCATTTTATGAGCGGCTGCAACAGCGATAACGGCGGCTTTATAAGCCCCGTATGTGCTGATAACGACAAGAAGAACCTTGCCGATATTCTCCCAGTTGTCAATGGCTTTTGATGTCAGGCTCAGAACGTCAGAGATAACGCCCTCAGACTTCTTGCCAAGCTCATTGAACATTTGGTCGATACTGTCTTCGATGTTTGAAATCTGACCTGTTATCGTGTGGCTCTGAGCTTCCATAAGACCGCCAAACTTGCCGCCCTCAGAGGTCATGGCGATGATCGCCTTTTCAACTTCAGGGAAGCCGACCTTGCCCTCAGTAACAAGGTCTTTGACCTTATCTTTGGCAACACCGAACTGCTTGGCAAGTTCATCTGTCAGAGGAATACCACGTCCCAAGAATTGGTTCAGGTCTTGCGTGTACAAACGTCCCTGAACCATGGTTGTGCCATAGAGGTAAGCCAAATCATTCAGAGGAATTGAGAGACCCGCCGCAATGTCTCCGAGTCTGATTAAGGTCTCATTCACTTTGTCAGCCTGAACGCCGTAGGCGAGAAGTTGTTTTGCGCCCTGAGCAACGTCAGTCATTCCAAATGGCGTTGTGGCGGCTGTCTTGATAAGCTGCTGCATGAGTGCGTCAGCCTTTTCAGCAGAGCCAAGCATGGTCTTGAAAGCCATTTCAAGCTGCTGAAACTGACCTCTGACGTTTGCGACCTGAGAAACGAACTCTTTGATTTGAGAAACGGCAAAGACACCCGCAACGGCTTTCCCGATTTTCTTCATTGAGTCGTCTATCTTGTCGCCCTCACTTGAAGCCGTGCTGCCAATGCCGTGAAGAAGTCTCTTCGCTTCCGCAGCACCAACACGGAGCTGACTGTTGTCAAGCCCCGTTCCGTAAAAAAGTTTTCCGTTCTCGTTCTCCATTTATTCGATACTGTCAAAGAATTGTTTAACTCGTTCTTTATTTCTCGGGTCGTCAGCCTTGATTACCTCTTGCCCTGAGCCTGAGCCGTCTGACTTCTCTTTTGTGTTATAAGACGGCAGAACGGCGTTATACAATATCAGGTTGGGATAACTCATGTTGTACAAAACCTCTTCAAAGGTCAGCCCGTAAGCCTTGACCGTTGCGGCGATTATTGCCCAGGGGCTGTCGCTTCTGTTTCCACTTTCGTCTGCCGCATCAGATTTATTTCTATCAGGAAAGTGGTAAGACCGAAAAAATCGGTCAGGTTCATTCTTTGCAGAACCGTAACCGTGAGGTCATAAAGTTCAGCGGGCGTGAGTTCTTCAAGAAGTTCTTGGGCGAGTTCTGCCTTGCGGTCTATGACCTCTTCGACCTCTTCAACGACCTGACGCTTGAACAGCCCACACAGATAGCGTTTCTCTCTGTTCTTCTGAACCTTGACTTTTTCTTTCAGGTTCTTTGCTCCGAGAATGAATATTGCGACAATATCGCCTAAAGCCCGACAATCTTTTGCGATTGACAGGCTTTCTTCCACAACGTTCTTCGGGTCAAGAACAACGTGTGGCAAACGTGAAACAGCCTCTGATGCGAGAATAAGCGTTGCCGTGCTTGGCGGGGCTGTCATATAAGTTTTGCTGCCGACCTTGACTTCAACGGGTGTTTGAAGAATGGTCTCGGCGGCTTTCTGTTCGATAGTCTTTTCTTCTGCCATGATGATAAAACTTTTATTGATGTATAAGTGGGTCATGGCGGCAACGAACCGCCGTGAGCGTCTTTCTTTTGTGACCTCTGACCCTTGAAGAGGGAGGGGCGGTTGCGCCTGACCGCCTCGCTCCCTCAGTGCAGATGAACATTCAGGTTATTGAACCGAAACGAACCTCCGTTTGTAAGGCGCAAAGCTCCGTTGGTTGAGAACCTTACGCCCATCAGTCAGGCGGGGTTTGTCTTAGTGTACGGCTTCACACTCTTGCCCGTTGCGGGTTTCAGAACCTTGGCAACGTAGTGAAGCAACTTACCCTCAGCGGTTGAATAACTCTCCTCGCAACGAACTGTTGAGCGGTCAATCTGAATACCCTCGCATTCCTCGTCCTCAGGTGTGACGCGGAATGCGTGTTCTCCTGAAATTACGCCGTCATTGTCCTCAAATGGGCGTTTGCCGCCTTTCTTGACAAAGAGGTCGAACTCAAATTGGTACGTGTTCTTGCCCGTTCTTGAATCCACCAACTCGCCGCCCTCTTCTGTGGCGGTCTTCTCTGTTCCCGCTGTTGGGGTCAGCTTCGTTGTATCCTCCTTAGGAGTATCAGTAGCAGTCCACGCTTCTGCGGGAACGCCTTTTGTTGAGGTGGCGTGCTCAATGAGGCACTTACCCCATGAAAGTAGTGACATAATCTTTTAATTTAATTGTTAAACATTCTTTTTCTTTATGACAGGCTGCGTTATCGGCAAAT
>ENA-UAGQ01000121-UAGQ01000121.1-human-gut-metagenome-genome-assembly--contig:-NODE-121-length-18401-cov-5.960809_pt1 | contig 18401 bp, 17 predicted proteins | sample MGYA00243412_ERZ654346 | MGnify/ENA primary metagenome ERZ654346 (study PRJEB26926, sample SAMN06165147) | human gut metagenome | biome: ENVO:00009003; feature: ENVO:2100002; material: ENVO:00002003...
GGTGGACCACGATGCGCTTGCCGGAGCCGCCGTGCTTGGCGGCGTTGTCCAGCACGTTGCAGAACACCTGCTTCAGCCGCTCAGGGTCGCCGGTGATAGGCTCGTCGTACAGAGCCTTGTCGCTGCCGTACTCCAGGGAGATGCCGTCCTGGCGGAACAGCTCGCGGTAGGTGTAGACCGCGTCCTCCAGCTCCGCCTGTATGTCGGTATCCTCTACCTGCAGGGTGAAGCGGCCATCGGTCATCTTGGAGAAGTCCAGCAGCTCCTCCACCATGTTGGTCAGGCGGCGGGACTCCTTGAGGATGATCTGCACGCCGCGGCGCAGCTGCTGCACGTCGCCGGACTCGTCCTCCAGCAGCGTCTCACCCCAGCCGTTGATGGCCGTCAGGGGCGTTCGCAGCTCGTGGGACACGGAGGAGATGAACTCCGACTCCATCTTCTCGCTCTGGCTGATCTTCAGGGACATGTCGTTGATGTTGTCCACCAGCACACCCATCTCATCGGTATATTTGTTGGGGATCTGGATGCCGTAGCTGCCGGCGGAGATGCGCTTGGCCGTCTCCGACACGGCGGAGACAGGGGCCACCACGTTGTTGATGAAGATGGAGCTGGACAGGAAAATCAGGCAGATCACCGCGGTCATGACGCCGCAGACTACCAGCACCGTCAGAAACACCTGACGGTCCAGGTTCCCGATGGCGGTGACATAGCGCATGACGCCCACCACCTGCCCGTTGAACTTCAGCAGGCTGGAGGCGGCGATGATCCGCTCGCCGGTGGTCTCATCGCGGCCCACGTAATCCTGCACCGTGCCGCTCTCCACGGCGCGGGCCACCTCCGGTGTGCTGGGATAGGTGCCCGCCGTCAGGCCGCGGGTGGTGACCTCCACGCGGCCTGAGCTGTTGAGAAATTGCAGCTCGATGTGGTCTCTGTCGTCAAAGGTGGCGGCGTACAGTGTGGCGCTGCGGTAATACTCCTTGTAGCCGATCATGACATAGGTATTGAAGTAGTCGGCGCCGGCGGCCGCCTTGGCCCGCAGGGTGGAGCGGGCGCTGTTGTAGTAGTTGCTGGCGAAGCCCACAGAGATGAGGGCGCCCACCAGCAGCAATATGGCGGCCACGGGGCCGATGCTTCCGGCCAGCCAGCGGCGGCGCAGGCCCTGTACCCGCGGCAGCTTGGGGGACATGTTCCTCAGCTCCTTTCGTGGTAAAGTCAAAATAAGCGGCGCGGCGTTGTCAATAGAGCACGGATGGCGAGAGATTTTTCGCCGAGACAAGGCGCAAAGCCGCCGCTGTACTTTGTGTACAGCCAAGCTTTGCAACGCAGTACCGGCGGAAAAGATCCGCCATCAGAAGCCCCACTTGTAGCCGTAGCCCCAGATCGTGGTAATGTACGTTGGATTCGTGGCATTGTCCTCGATCTTGAGACGGAGGCGGCGGATGTTGACATCCACGATCTTCAGCTCGCCAAAGTAGTCGTGGCCCCAGACCATATCCAGGATCTCCTCGCGGGAGAGGGCCTTGCCGGGGTTCTCCATAAACATCTTCATGATGGAGTACTCCACCTGGGTGAGCTTGATGCGCTGGCCGTTCTTCTCCAGGGTGCGGTTGCGGGTGTTCAGCAGGAAGGGCGGCTGGTCGATCTCACCGGCGTCCACGGCGGCGCCGCCGGAGCGGCGCATCAGGGCATCCACGCGGGCGGTAAGCTCGGCGGGTGAGAAGGGTTTGGTGACATAGTCGTCGGCGCCGGTCATAAGGCCGGTGACCTTATCCATCTCCTGAGAGCGGGCGGTGAGCATGATGATGCCGATAGTCGCATTGGTGGCGCGGATGCGGCGGCAGACCTCGAAGCCATCGATGCCGGGGAGCATGATGTCCAGAAGGGCCACGCGGACATCGGCGTGCTCCTTCAGCTTCTCCAGCGCCTCCTCGCCGGTCTCCGCCTCAATTACCTCGTAGCCGGCGCGGCGGAGATTGATGACGATAAAGCTGCGGATGCTGGATTCGTCCTCCAGGACCAGTACTTTTTTCATAGTGCGCTCCTTTCTGACGTCAGGAATTGTTCCAGGTACCCTGAATGAGACTGAAGCTGCGGCGCAGCAGGTCCTCATCCATGCCGTAATAGGGGGCGATCTCAAAGACCTCGCCGGCGTAGACTGTGGTAGTCTGTCGGCGGAGGACCAGCCGGCGGCCCATGCGGCTGCGGGAATCACGGTTCTCACCGGTGATGGTGTAGATGGACAGCACGGAGTCGCCGTTGATGCGGAGGGTCATCTGGTTCTCGTTGGAGATGGCGGTGACAAGAGCGTCCACGTCCCAGTTCCACCAGCTCAGAGGGATGGTGAAGTACCATCCGGCGGAGAGACAGTGGTAGGTCTTGGCGGACTGCTCAAAACGGCCGTCGGACTTCCAGCTCATCCAGGCCACGAAGCCGTCGGTCTGCTCGGCGGCGCTGTCGGCGTCGGGGCAGGGCAGCTCGATGATGCCGTCGCCGTCGATGTCCTGAGGGGAGAGCTGGCGGTAGGGGTAGACGGCGGCGGACACGCCGCTGTTTTTATCCAGCGCCACGTTGACAAGGCCCGCCTCCTGACGGTAGATAAGGATGTCGGTGACGGCCATGCTTGTGATATCCACGCCGGTGATGAACACGGCGGGGGTATCCTTATCCACCATGCCGGTGACGACGCTGCCGCGGTTCAGGGCGGCCATGGAGGTGGACAGACGGCAGCGGTAGGACACGCCCATCTGCTCCTCCTGCCAGCCGTAAAACTCCGCCACGGGACCCAGCTCGCCGTCGCTGCGGAGCACCAGCAGGCTGGGCACGCCGTCGCCGTTGAGGTCCTGGACGCTGAACTGGGTGTAGCCGCTGGACATCAGGGCTACCGGCTCCGACTCCACGGTGTAGGCGGCCAGAGTCTGAACATCGGCGCTGATGCGCCAGCCCACGATGATCTCGCGGCATCCGTCGCCGTTGAGGTCCTGATAATAGACGCTGTCCACGGCGGAGCCGCTGCTCTCAATGGTGCAGAAACAGCGGTAGGTGTCGCCCTCCAGCCGGAACACCATGATCTTCAGGGGCTTTTCATCGCTGCTGCGGCGCAGGAACACCAGCGCCTCCTGGATGCCGTCATCCTCCAGATCCACCATCTGGACAGACTGGATGTTCCGGCCGCCGGAGGGCGAGGCGTACTCGTAGCCCTGGTCGATGAGGCTGTCGATCTGCTGGGACAGGCCGGTATACTCCTCTGCCATACGGGGCAGGGTGAACAGCTGCTCCACGGAGGAGTCGAAGAAGGTGCAGCCGGACAGCACGGCGGCCAGCGCCAGTCCTGCCAGCAGCAGGATACACTTTTTCGCGGTATGCTTCACAGCGGTCCCTCCGTTCGCCTATAATTGCACCTTATATCATACCACAGGGCGCGGCGTTTTGGTAGTGCTTTTTTGCGTTTTCCTGCGGAAAACGCAAAGTACGGACCGCCTTTCAGCGGTCCGTACAGAGATGGTGGGGGATGTGCCGCGTCAGCGGATGCGGATGATGGCCTTCACCGTGCCGCCGCCCACGGTGCCCACAATGGTGGCGTAGCGGCCGCTGCTGGTGCCGGTGACGGTGACCTTGGCGCCCTCCAGCTTGCAGACGCCGTTACTGTCGCCGTCCATGGCCCAGGTCACGGAAGCGTCGGTGCCCTTGAGCCCCAAGGTCCAGACCTCGCCGGCCTTGGCGCTCATCTCGAATACGCCGGTCTCGCCGGCGGAGGCCAAATCGCCCTCGTAGCCGCCCTCGGACGTGGCGGTGATGGTCAGTTTGCTGACATCCACCGTGGCGGTAGTATTGCCGGTGGTGCTGCCGGTAGTGCTTCCGGTAGTACTTCCGGTGGTACTGCCGGTAGTGCTTCCGCCGGTGCTTCCGGTGGTGTCGCTGCCCTCGGCGGCCTTGACGGTGACGCTGCACGTGGCCTCGGCGCTGCCCACCTTGGCGGTGATAACGGCGCTGCCCGCGGCCACAGCCGTGACCTCGCCGGTATCGCTGACGGTGACGACGGCGGGATCGCTGCTGCTCCAGGCGCAGGTCTCCGTGGTCTCCTCATTGACCTTCAGCGTCTCCTTGCCGCCCACATCCAGCGCCAGCACCGCGCGGTTCAGGGTGATGGTATCGGCGGGCTCCACAGGGTCGGGATCCGGTGTGGGGGCAGGCTCGGGGATCACGTCCTCCACAGGCGGCTTCTGGCCGCCGATGGCGGTTTTGATCTGGTCGCCGAACAGCAGCCATACCACCAGCAGCACCAGCAGGATCAGCACCAGCACCACCACGGGGCCCAGGATGCTGGGCGCCTTGCGGCGGGGGGTCTCCGCTCTGCGGCGGCGCTTGGTGGCGCGGCCGCCGTAATAAGCATCGTCTTCTTCGCAGAACGGGCAGGTCTTATAGCTATCGGAGAACATCTCTCCGCATTTCTTGCACTTGATGAGACTCATGTGGATACCTCCGAGAAAAAATCTATTTTACATAATACCCATTTCACCCCCTCACGTCAACCGTCTATCGCCGAAATTCATTCTTTTTTTACATGATGCGCCCTGCGCCGCTTGCTTTTCTCCGTCACATTTTCTATAATGGCGGCAGAGATCACTTGGGAGGGCCCGTGACATGAACACCATTTTCATCGGCATCGCAGGCGGCACCGGCAGCGGCAAGACCACGCTGACGGAGCATCTGGCCGCCCGCTTCGGCAGTGACATCAGTGTGGTACACCACGACAACTACTACAAGCGGCAGGACCGCCCCTTTGAGGAGCGCTGCCAGCAGAACTACAATCACCCGGACGCCTTCGACACCGATCTGATGATCGCGGACCTGAAGGCGCTGAAGCGGGGCGAGACCATCCACTGCCCCGTGTACGACTACGCCATCCACAACCGCACCGCGGAGACGGTGGAGGTGAAGCCCACCAAGGTGGTGATCGTGGAGGGCATCCTCATCTTCCAGAACAAGGAGCTGCGGGACCTGCTGGACATCAAAATCTTCGTGGAAACGGACGCCGACGTCCGCATCCTGCGCCGCGCCCTGCGGGACGTGGAGGAGCGGGGCCGGTCGCTGGAGTCGGTGGTGAACCAGTATCTCACCACGGTGAAGCCCATGCACGAGCAGTTCGTGGAGCCCACCCGCAAGTTCGCGGACATCATCGTGCTGGAGGGCGGCCACAATCTGGTGGCGCTGGACATGATCATGCAGCGCATCGCCAACCACATCGCGGAGAGCTGACATGAAACGCGCCCTTTTCCGTATCGCCGCCGTACTGTGCATCGCGCTGGCGGCGTTCTTCCTGATGCCGGTCTTTGGCGGCATCCTGCACTTCGGCATGATCTGGCCGGCGGCGGTACTGCTGTCGGCAGCGGCGGTGCTGCTGCGGCCGGACTTCTTCCGCCGCCTGCTGCGGCCCCGATGGCTGCGGCGGGCTGTGAGCCTGCTGGCGGCGGTGTGCGCCGCGGCGGTGCTGGTGACGCTGGGCATGATGGCCCGGGCGGCAGGGAATCGTCCGCCGGAGGACATGCCCTGCACCGTCATCGTGCTGGGCTGTCAGGTGCTGGAGGACGGGCGGCCCAGTCTGATGCTGCAAAAGCGCATCGACGCGGCCTACGGCTATCTCTCCGCCCACCCCGATGCGGCCTGCGTCGCCTCCGGAGGGCTGGACGACAGCGAAACGGTGACGGAGGCCCAGTGCATCCGCAGCACGCTGGTATCCATGGGCATCGACGAAGGCCGCATCTATCTGGAGGACCGGTCCCGCTCCACCGAGGAGAATCTGTCCTTCTCCGCCGCCATCATACGGGAGCAGGGCCTGCCGCAGCAGGCGGTCATCGCCTCCGACAACTTCCACCAGCTGCGCGCCGCCATCTGGGCAGAGCGGGACGGGCTGACACCCTACGCCGCAGGCTGCACCAGCCCCTGGTTCCTCACTGCGGGCTACTGGGCGCGGGAGGCGGCGGCGCTGCTCTGCATGGCGGTCACCGGGATGTAGAGCCATTGTTACCAGATTTTGAACCTTTGGAAAATGTCCTTGCATTTTTCAATTTTCATGATAGAATAGGCTTACAAATCTTTATGGAGGTGCTACTATGGCTTATCAGATCGGTTCCGCTTGCGTCAGCTGCGGTGCTTGCGCGGACGCATGTCCCGTGGGTGCTATCTCTCAGGGCGATGATCGTTACGTCATCGACGCCGGTGCCTGCCTGGACTGCGGTTCTTGCAGCGATACCTGCCCCAATGGCGCTATCAGCCCCGCTGAGTAATTTACATACGAGCGGTAAAGTGACCGGCCCTCTGGCCGGTCACTTTTTTGTTGCGGACAGCGGCTGTTTATATTACAATAGGGGCAGTTTATGGCAGGAGGACGGTGTATGGAGCGATGGGATACCCTGTGGGACGGCGGCTGGACGTTCTGCTTTGACGACGGCGCATTCAAGCCCTCCACAGACTCCTTCCTGCTGGGCAGCTTTCCGCCGCTGCGGCGGGGCTGGCGGGTCTGCGATCTGGGCTCCGGCACGGGGCTGCTGGGTCTGCTGCTTCTGGCGCGGGAGCCGTCCCTCACCGTCACGGGGCTGGAGCTGTCCCCCGCCGCCTGCGCTCTGGCGGACCGCACCGCCGCAGCCAACGGCCTGACGGACCGGCTGATCACGCTGCCCTGCGACCTGCGGGACCGCAGACAACTGCCGTCGGCGGGACGCTTCGATCTGGCGGTGTCCAACCCGCCCTACTTCCCTGCCGGAGGCGGGAAAACGGCGGCCGGCAGCCGCGGCATTCACCGTGCCGAGCTGGCATGCACCATGGAGCAGCTGTGTGCGGCGGCAGCGTACCTGCTGCGCAGCGGCGGGCAGTTCTGTCTCGTGTACCGCACGGAGCGGCTGGCGGAGCTGATGGAGACGCTGCGGCGGCACCGGCTGGAGCCGAAGGTGCTGCGGTTCGTCCAGAAAAACGCCGCATCCGCGCCATCGCTGCTGCTGATGGCCTGCCGCAAGGACGGAGGCACCGGTCTGGCGGTGCAGCCGCCGCTGCTGCTGCAAAACGGCGATGGCACGGAAACGCCGGAGCTGCGGCGCATCTATTTTAAGGAGAAGGGATAACACTATGGCTGGTATGTTATATCTGGTGGCCACGCCCATCGGCAATCTGGGAGACTTTTCCCCCCGTGCCGTGGAGACGCTGGCCCGGGCGGATTTCATCGCCGCCGAGGACACCCGCGTGTCCGTAAAGCTGCTGAACCACTTCGACATCAGGAAGCCGCTGGTCAGCTACCACGAGCATAACCGCGCCGCCGCAGGGCAGACCATTCTGGCCCGCCTGCTGGAGGGTGAGACCTGCGCACTGGTGACGGATGCGGGCACCCCCGCCATCAGCGACCCCGGCCAGGATCTGGTGGCCCTGTGCGCCGCTAACGGCGTGACGGTACAGGCCATCCCCGGCTGCTGCGCCGCCATCGCGGCCCTGGCTGTGTCGGGGCTGGACACGGGGCGGTTCACCTTCGAGGGCTTCCTGCCCTCCGGCAAAAAGGAGCGCCGCGCCGCGCTGGAGGAACTGACCGGCGAGGTACGGACCATGGTGTTCCACGAGGCGCCCCACCGGCTGCGGTCCGCGCTGGCGGACATGGCGGAGGTTCTGGGCGACCGCCCCGTGGCTCTGTGCCGCGAGTTGACGAAGCTCCATGAGGAGACGGTGCGTACCACGCTGGCTCAGGCCGCCGCCTACTACGCCGCCAATGAGCCCCGCGGCGAGTACGTGCTGGTGGTGGCGGGACGGCCCCGTCAGTATCAGCCCCAGCTGACGCTGGAGGAAGGCGTGGAGCGGGTGCTGCGCCTGCGGGAGGGCGGCATGAAGATGAAGGACGCCGTGCGGCAGGTGGCCGATGATACGGGTCTGAGCCGCAACGAACTGTACAACGCGGCGCTGCAGCGCTGAGCCTCCCCGAAAAAATGCGGAAATACCTGCAAAGCTTACGGCTTCGCAGGTATTTTTATATGTTTTTGCGTCATTTCATTTGTTTCAGCAGTAGAAAAGCGCCGGTATGGTCTCCGGCGCTTTTCGGCTGTCAGTTGTCCCCGCGAAGCTCCCTCAAACACTTCGCGCAGACATTTTTTCCGCGGAACACCGACACGTCCTTGACACCGTCGCAGAAGATGCAGCTGGGCCGATATTTCTTGAGAATGACCGATGATCCCTCAACATATATCTCCAGCGCGTCCCTCTCCGTGATGTCCAGCGTCCGGCGCAACTCGATGGGAAGTACGATCCTTCCCAGCTCGTCCACACGTCTGACGATCCCCGTCGCTTTCACTTGTGGTATCCCCCCTATTCAGTTGTCCCAAATATGCGGTTGACAGGCGGTTTCAGTATGACATATTTTGCAAATTCTGTCAACTGCTCTTCGCCAAAAGCCCTGTCGTTTCCACAAATATTGCGCTGTGGCGGCGCATATTCTCCCTGCACAAGGAAAAATACGCCCCGCAGCGGGCGCGGGAGAGGAGGCACATCTCATGGCGATGGGTCTGGTGTGGACGCTGATGGTGACGGCGGCGCTGGTGTGCGGCGCGGTGCGGGGAATGCTGCCCGCTGTGACAGCGGCGGCCATGAAGGGTGCGTCCGCCGCCGTGGAGCTGACACTGTCCATGGCAGGGGCGCTGTGCCTGTGGTCGGGGGTCATGACGGTGATGGAGCGGGGCGGCCTGACGCGGGGGCTGGCCCGCCTGTTCCGCCCTCTGCTGCGTCGCATCCTCCCCCGCGCCAGCCGGGATGCCGACACGCTGGCGGCGGTATCCGCCAACGTATCCGCCAATCTGCTGGGACTGGGCAACGCCGCCACGCCGCTGGGTATCCGCGCCGCACAACGGATGGCAGCAGGCTGCGGCGACACCGCCAGCGACGAGCTGTGCCGTCTGGTGGTGCTGAACACCGCGTCCATCCAACTGCTGCCCACCACCGTGGCCGCCGTCCGCAGTGCCCAGGGCTGCGCCGCGCCGCTGGACATCCTGCCGGCGGTCTGGCTGTCCTCGGTGCTGTCCGTCACGGCAGGGCTGCTGGCCGCCCGCCTTTTGCAGCGGGTCTGGAGGGCATGACCGTGGATATCGCCTCCCTTCTGATCCCTCTGCTGCTGACGGCGGCGGCCCTGTGGGCCCTGGGTCGTCGGGTAGACGTGTACGACGCTCTCACCGCCGGCGCATCGGAGGGACTGACGGTGCTGCTGCGCATCGTGCCGTCCCTCATCGCGCTTTTAACGGCGGTGTATATGTTCCGTGCCTCCGGTGCGCTGGACCTGCTGACGGAGCTGCTGGCGCCGGTGCTGGAGAAGCTGGGCATCCCGCCGGAGACGGCGGCGCTGCTGCTCATCCGGCCGGTGTCCGGCTCCGGCGCGCTGGCGGTGGGCAGCGAGCTGATGGCCGCCCATGGGCCGGACAGCTACATTGGCCGGTGCGCGGCGGTGATGCTGGGCTGTACGGAGACCACATTCTACACCATCGCCGTGTATTTCGGCGCGGCGGGCATCCGCCGCACCCGCTACACCATACCGGCGGCGCTGACCGCTGATCTGGCGGGCTTCATGGCGGCGGCGTGGAGTGTGCGTCTGTTCTTCGGAGCATAGAAAAAGCGCACCCCGCGGGGTGCACTTTTTCGCGGCTTTTTTACATCTTCTCCGGTGCGGAGCAGCCAATAAGGGTCATGCCGTTTTTCAGCACGGCCCGGGCGGTATCCGCCAGCTTCAGGCGGGCCAGCAGCACGTTCTTCTCCTCGCCCTTGATGCGGCAGGCGTTGTAGAACTTGTGGAACGCGGCGGCCAGCTCGGACAGATAGCGATTGATAAAGCTGGGGTCGTAGTCGCGGGCAGCCAGACGCACCACCACCGGGTACTGGGCCAGCTGCTTGATGAGCGCCTTCTCCTCGTCGGCGGTAAGCAGTGCCAGATCGGCCTGCGCCGCGGCGGGCACGTCGAAGCCCTCCGCCGCCAGCGCCTTCAGCAGGGTGCAGATGCGGGCATAGGCGTACTGCACGTAGTACACGGGGTTCTCGCTGTCCTCCCGCACGGCCAGGCCCAGGTCGAACTCCATCTGAGTGTCGGGCTTGGCGTTGAAGAACCAGCGGCAGGCATCCACAGGGATCTCGTCCAGCAGGTCGGTAAGGCTGATGGCTTTGCCGGTGCGCTTGGACATACGCACTACCTCGCCGTCCCGCACCAGCTTCACCAGCTGCATCAGCACGATGTCCAGCCGGTGCTCACCGTCCAGCCCCAGCGCGTCCATGGCGCCCTTCAGACGGGCCACATGGCCGTGGTGGTCGGCGCCCCAGATGTTCACCACCTTGTCAAAGCCGCGGACGGCAAATTTGTTCCGGTGGTAGGCGATATCGGCGGCAAAATAGGTGTAGAAGCCGTTGGCGCGGCGGAGCACGTCGTCCTTCAAGGCCAGCTTTTCGATGTCCTCGTCGGACTTACCGGCGGCGCGGAGCTTCTCCGCCAGGACCGCGGAGGTCTTGAGCCACAGGGCGCCGTCCTTCTCGTACGTCCAGCCCCGGTCGGTCAGCAGCTGCACGGAGTCGGCCACGTAGCCGCTCTCGTGAAGGCTGGACTCGAAGAACCACTGGTCGTACTGGATGCCGTAGCGGGCCAGATCGGTCTTCATCTTGGGGATGTTGCGGCTCAGGCCGAACTGGGCCAGCACGTCGTGGCGTACCTGCTCCTCGCAGTTCAGGTACTTATCGCCTTCCTGCTCGTAGAACGCCTGGGCCAGCTCGCGGATATCGTCGCCGTGGTAGCCGTCCTCCGGGAACTCCACGGCGTCCTCGCCCTGGATGATCTGGAGATAGCGCGCCTCCAGACTCTTGGCGAACTTCTCGATCTGGTTGCCGGCGTCGTTGACGTAAAATTCGCGGGTCACATCGGCGCCGGACTTCTGCAGCACACTGGCCAGCGTGTCGCCCAGCACGCCGCCGCGGGCGTTGCCCATGTGCATGGGGCCGGTGGGGTTGGCGGACACGAACTCCACCATGTACTTCTTCCCCGCCAGCATATCGTTCTCACCATAATGCTCGCCGACGGACTCGATGCCGGAGACAGTGTCGGCATACCACTTGCCGCCCAGACGGAAGTTCAGGAAGCCGGGGCCCGCCAGCTCCACGGAGGTGAAGTAGCTGCCCTCCAGTTCCATGTTGTCAATGAGGGTCTGGGCCACCTGACGGGGGTTCATCTTCATGGCCTTGGCCGCGGCCAGACAAAACGTGGTGGTATAGTCGCCGTTGGCGGTGTCCTTGGGGATCTCCACCGCCGGGGTCACGGTAATGCCGGACGGTAAAACACCGGCGGCCGCCGCCTTCTCGTAGGCGGAAACGGTCAGCTGCAGCACCTGATCCTTGGCGCTCTGTATCATGTTCATGTTCTGTTCTCCTCTTTCGTTAAAGTCAGCTCCACCCACAGCACCGACAGGGGCTGCGTACCGATGAGCAGTGTATACGCCAGTGTGATAAAGCCGTGGCCCTGTCGGGACAGCTGCCACGCCACCTCCTGAGTGACGACATTCAGCGTCAGGCTGCCGCCATCACCGCCGTCGATGCGGGTGGCTGTGGGCGTCTTGGGGTCCAGCAGCAGGCCGTAGCCCCCGCTGTCGGCCTCGTTGATGACCACCGCGCGGTGGGTGGCTGTCTCCAGCTTCACATCGGAGACGATGGCGCTGCCGTCGGCCTCGTTGGCCGCCTCATACCGCAGGTGCCACCCCTCCGGCAGCTTTTCCAGCGTGCCCGTGCCGCGGAAGATCAGCTGATCCTCCTGCCCGCCGAAGCGGCTGGTGCTCCGGACCGTGATCTGTACATGCTCTGCCATGGCTCACCTCAATATTTCTCGATATCCACAGGCCGCACCGCCCCCTGCAGGGGCTGGCCCAGGAACATGCCCGCCAGCGCGCCGAAATCCTCCGGCCGGTCACTGGCGTACAGCGTCATCTCGCCGCCGCGCCGGTCTGCCAGCAGTTCCCGCTCCGTCAGCTGCCGCTTCAGGCTGCGGGCCGCCTCGGCGCCGGAGTCCACCAGTGTCACATCCGGCCCCATGATGCCGCCGATGACCTCCGCCAGCAGCGGATAGTGGGTGCAGCCCATGATGAGGGTGTCGATGCCGGTATCCCGCAGCGGCTCCAGATACTCCCGCGCCACCGTTTCAATGACGGTATCACCCGGCTGGAACCGGCCGTTCTCCACCAACGGCACAAACAGGGGGCACGCCTTACTGATAACGGTGATATCCCCGTCCAGTCCGGCGATGGTGCGCTCATAGGCGCCGGAGCGCACGGAGGCGGCAGTGGCGATGAGCCCCACCCGCTTGTTCCGCGTGGACGCCGCGGCGCGGCGGCAGGACGGCTCCACCACACCCAGCATGGGCAGGTCGCCGTTCTCCGCCTGCAATTGGGGCAGCGCCGTGGTGGATACGGTGCCGCAGGCCACCACCAGCGCCTTGATGTCGAAGGTCCGCAGGAAGCGGACATCCTGCTTTGCAAAGTGCAGCAGGATTTCCGCCGAGCGGCTGCCATAGGGCACACGGGACGTGTCTCCAAAGTATATAATGTTCTCAGAGGGGAGGATGCTGCGGATCTCCCGCACGGCGGTGAGCCCGCCGCTGCCGGAGTCGAACACCCCGATCGGACGCAGATCCATAGAAACGCTCCTTCTCGCAGTTTTCAACTTTATACTGTAACTAATATATTCTACTATGAACCGCCGCCCGACACAAGCTAAATTTTGGCGGACCTTCCCACTTTTTCTATGGCATTCCGCGAAATGCCGTGTTATAATCAGGGAAACAAAGTGCTGACCGCGAAACGGAGGTGGCCTGATGGAACTGAAAATGACGGAGAAGCAGTTCCGGCGTCTGCTGGATCTGGTGTATATCGGCAACTGGGTGCTGAACTCCACCCGCGGTGATGACCGCATCAAGGAGTATGACCAGGTGGAGAGTCTGGTGTTTGCCCACTGTCTGGACCACGGCATGGCCCCGCTGACGGAGCTGTACCAGGGGGAGCTGATCCCCTCCCGTGCCTTTGCCGACGGCGGCATCCACGAGGCTATCATGGCCTACGAGGACACCACGTTCTTTGAGATACTGGCGCAGGAGCTGGCCCTGCGGGACATGGACGATCCCCCCATCACGCCGGAGAACTACGATGAGGTGATGGCGCGGATGGAGACGTATCTGGGAGAGTTCGAGCAGCACGGCACCGACAATATCACCGTGGATATGGACGAGTAAACGCGCGGAAGCGCTCCGGCAGTGCCGGAGCGCTTCTTTTTTTGTTACGCCTGCTCCGCCAGATAGCGGGCCACATAGACGCCGCTGGCGCTGGCATGGGACAGGGAGTGGGTGACGCCGCTGCCGTCGCCGATGACGAACAGGCCCTTGTGGGGCGTCTCCAGATTCTGGTCCAGCGCCACCTCCATGTTGTAAAACTTCACCTCCACGCCGTAGAGCAGGGTGTCGTCGCTGGCGGTGCCGGGGGCGATCTTGTCCAGAGCGTAGATCATCTCGATGATGCCGTCCAGGATACGCTTGGGCATCACCAGACTCAGATCGCCGGGGGTAGCCGCCAGCGTGGGGGTCATGAAGCCCTTTTCGATGCGCTTGGGGGTGGTGCGCTGGCCGCGGATCAGGTCGCCGAACCGCTGCACCATCACGCCGCCGCCCAGCATGTTGGAAAGGCGGGCGATGCTCTCGCCGTAGCCGTTGCTGTCGCGGAACGGCTCGGTAAAGTGCTTGGACACCAGCAGGGCGAAGTTGGTGTTCTCCGTGTGCAGGGCGGGGTCCTCATAGCTGTGGCCGTTGACGGTGACAATGCCGTTGGTGTTCTCGTTCACCACCGCGCCCCGGGGGTTCATGCAGAACGTGCGCACCTTGTCCTGATACTTCTCGGTCTTATACACGATCTTGCTCTCGTACAGCTCGTCGGTGATGGGGGCGAACACCTCGGCAGGGAGCTCCACCCGGACGCCGATGTCCACGCGATTGGACTTGGTGGGGATATCCAGCGCCTCGCACACGGACTCCATCCACTTGCTGCCGCTGCGTCCCACGGAGATGATGCACTTGCTGCCGCAGAATGTGCCCTTATCTGTCTCCGCCTGATAGCTGCCGTCGTCCAGAATGGTCAGTGCCTTCACCGGCGTCAGGAAGTGGAAGTCGATATGCTCCTTCAGCTGGGCGTACAGGTTCTCCAGTACCTTGTAGTTGATATCCGTGCCCAGATGCCGCACGGAGGCGTCCAGCAGGTGGAGATTGTTTTGCAGGCACAGACGCTTGAAGCCGCTGTCCGCCGTGGAGTACAGCTTGGTGCCGGCGCCGCCGCAGGCCACGTTGATCTCGTCCACGTAGCGCATGAGCTCCATGGCCTTCTGCTTGCCGATGTACTCATACAGTGTGCCGCCGAACTCGTTGGTCAGGTTATACTTGCCGTCGGAGAAGGCGCCGGCGCCGCCGAAGCCGTTCATGATGGCACAGGTCTTGCAGTGGATGCAGGACTTGACCTTATCACCGTCGATGGGACAGTGCCGCTTCTCCAGCGGGTTGCCCGCCTCCAGCACCGCCACCTTCCACTCGGGCTTACGCTGCATCAGTTCATAGGCGGAAAAGATGCCGCCGGGGCCCGCGCCGATAATCAGAACATCATATTTCATAATAGAAGAAACCCTCCTTCGTTTGGTATCATGTCACGTGGTAAACCATTGTACAGTATACCCGAAGCGGCGGCGGGACACAATTCTTTTTTCCTTATCTCTCCTATTATCCATCATATTTGCATTTTCAACTTTTCAATTCCGGCTGAATCTGGTACAATGGGAAAAAACTCTCAGGGGGTACAGCCATGAGCCGTGCAGACCAGATCTTCAAGCAGAATTGCCGCGACATCCTGCAAAACGGGGTGTGGGACACTGACCAGCAGGTACGTCCCCACTGGGATGACGGCACGCCTGCCCACACCGTGAAAAAGTTCGGTATCGTCAACCGCTACGACCTGCGTCAGGAGTTTCCCATCCTGACGCTGCGCCGCACCTACTTCAAGACCTGCATCGACGAGCTGCTGTGGATCTGGCAGCAGAAGTCCAACAATATCCACGACCTGCGTGGCCACATCTGGGACAGCTGGGCGGACGAGAACGGCTCCATCGGCAAGGCCTACGGCTATCAGCTGGCAGTAAAGCACCAGTACCCCGAGGGCGAGATGGATCAGGTAGACCGCGTGCTGTACGACCTGAAGCACAACCCCGCCAGCCGCCGCATCCTCACCAACATCTACAACTTTCAGGACCTCCACGAGATGGCCCTGTACCCCTGCGCTTACTCCATGACGTTCAACGTCTCCGGACATACCCTCAACGCCATCCTGAACCAGCGCAGCCAGGACATGCTGGCCGCCAACAACTGGAACGTGGTGCAGTACAGCGTGCTGGTCCACATGATGGCGCAGGTGTCCGGTCTGGAGGCTGGCGAGCTGGTCCACGTCATCGCCGACGCCCATATCTACGACCGCCACGTGCCCATCATCGAAAAGCTGCTGGAAAAGGACGAGCGTCCCGCTCCGCAGCTCGTGATGGATAAGTCCGTCACTGATTTCTACCGGTTCACACGGGACAGCTTCTCGCTGGAGGGCTACGATCCCCAGCCCTTTGACGACAAGATCCCCGTGGCCATTTAAGGAGGAGCGCCCATGTACGCCATTGCAGCCGTAGACCAGAACTGGGGCATCGGGCGGGACAACGCCCTGCTGTTCCATATCCCCGCCGACATGAAGCGCTTCCGCGCCCTGACGGAGGGCAAGACCGTCCTCATGGGCCGCAAGACCCTGCAATCCCTGCCCAATGGCAGGGGGCTGCCCCACCGCCGCAACATTGTCCTCACCGGCGACCGGGACTTTGCCGCGGAAAATGCGGAGATCGTCCACTTCCCCGTGGAGGCGGTGTTTCAGGCCGGGGAGGACGCATGGATCATCGGCGGCGAGAGCGTCTACCGCCGGTTTCTGCCCCTGTGCGACCGCGTGTACCTTACCAAAATTTTCGCCGACGGTCACGCCGACGCTTTCTTCCCCGATCTGGACAGCGATCCCCACTGGCAGGTGGACACCGAGAGCGAGATCATGGAGGACAACGGACTGCGCTACCAGTTCGTGGAGTACGTCCCCGCCGCACCGGAGGAGGACGATCTTCTTCTATCAGAGGAGGAAGCCCCCCAGGAGCCGCCCCAGTTTGCGCCGCCCGCCGACTTCTCCGTGTTCAGTGGGTTTTAACGCTATGGCACATCCGGACACCGATATCCGCTATATCAAGGGCATTGGCGAGACCCGCGCCAATGCCCTGAACAAGCTGGGCATCCGCACGCTGGAGGACCTGCTGTCCTACTTCCCCCGGCGCTGGGAGGACCGGACGCTGGAGCGCCCCATACGGGAGCTGGCCGTGGGCGAATACGCCTGTGTGCGGGCCATGCTGGCGGGTGACCCCACTGCCAGCCGCATCTCCGGCGGCCGCACACTGGTGAAGGTGCGTGCCGTGGACGACAGCGGCGCGCTGGATGTGGCCTTCTTCAATCAGGACTACCGCCGCACCAGTCTCCACAAGGGCGAGACCTATATCTTCTACGGTAAGGTGGAGGGCGACCTGCTGCGCCGCCGCATGACCAATCCGGTGGTGGAGCCGGAGGGGCGGCAGCTGCTGACGGGCCGCATCATGCCCATCTATCCCCTGGCCGCCGGTGTCAGCCAGACCCTGCTGGCCAAGGCCATGCGGCAGGGGCTGGACGCCTGCCGCGACCTGCTGCCGGACGTACTGCCGGATGAGGTGCGCCGCGCCTACCACCTGTGCTACACCGGCTATGCCTATGAGAACATCCACTTCCCCGACTCGCCGGAGGCGCTGGACATCGCCCGCCGCCGTCTGGTGTTCGAGGAGCTTTTCGTGCTGGCCTGCGGCCTGCAGCTGCTGCGCTCCCGCCGGGAGACAGGCCGCGGCCCCGCCTGCAAAAATCTGAGCCTTACGCCCTTTTACGACGCCCTGCCCTTCGCCCTCACCGGCGCCCAGCGCCGCGCCGTGGAGCAGGCCGTCTCCGACATGACCTCCGGCCGCGTCATGAACCGCCTGTGTCAGGGCGACGTGGGCAGCGGCAAGACCATGGTGGCCGCGGCCTGCGTCTGGTTCGCCGCCCGGAACGGCTGGCAGTCGGCACTGATGGCTCCCACGGAGATCCTGGCCCGCCAGCACTACGAGAATCTGGCCCCCCTGTTCGCCCGCTTCGGGCTGCACTGTGCCCTGCTCACCGGCTCTACCCGCGCCAGGGAGCGCCGTGCCATTCTGGCAGGGCTGGCTGACGGTACCGTTGACCTGTGCATCGGTACCCATGCCCTGCTGACGGAGGACGTGCAGTACGCCCGTCTGGGACTGGTCATCACCGACGAGCAGCACCGCTTCGGCGTGGGCCAGCGGGCCGCCCTGTCCAAAAAGGCGGACTCGCCCCACATGCTGGTGCTGTCCGCCACCCCCATCCCCCGCACGCTGGCCCTCATCATCTACGGCGATCTGGACGTGTCCATCATTGATGAACTGCCCCCGGGCCGCCAGAAGGTGGACACCTTCGCCGTGGGGGAGTCCTACCGTCAGCGGCTCAACGGCTTCATCCGCAAGCAGGTGGCCGAGGGCCATCAGGTATTCATCGTCTGCCCGCTGGTGGCGGAGGACGACCAGCTCCCCGATGAGCGGAAGGCGGTGACCGCCTATGCCCAAAAATTGCAGAACGAGGTGTTTCCTGACCTGCGTATCTCTGTGCTCCACGGGCGCATGAAGTCCAGGGAAAAGGAGTCCGTCATGGCCGCCTTCGCCGCAGGGGAAAGTGATATTCTGGTATCCACCACTGTCGTGGAGGTAGGCGTGGATGTGCCCAACGCCAATCTGATGGTGGTGGAGAACGCCGAACGCTTCGGCCTCAGCCAGCTCCACCAGCTGCGGGGCCGCGTAGGCCGCGGCAGTGCCAAGAGCTGGTGCATCCTGCTGTCCGACAGCGGCAGCGACGACACCCGCCGCCGTCTCAAAGTGCTGACGGAGACCAACGACGGCTTCCGCATCTCCGAGGAGGACCTGAAGCTCCGCGGCCCCGGCGACTTTTTCGGCCAACGGCAGCACGGTCTGCCCACCCTGAAGGCCGCGGATCTCAGCTGCGACGTGCAGCTGCTGGACGAAGCCCAGTCCGCGGCCCGCGCCCTGCTGACGCAGGACCCCCAGCTGGCCGCACCGGCCCACGCTCCGCTGCTGCGCCGCATCCGGCGGCTGTTTGCCGCCAGTGAAGGCGGCCTCCACCTGTCTCTTATACACCTCTGACGCTGCCGACGAATAGCCTTGTGTAGATCTCG
>ENA-UAGQ01000122-UAGQ01000122.1-human-gut-metagenome-genome-assembly--contig:-NODE-122-length-18361-cov-5.943680_pt1 | contig 18361 bp, 19 predicted proteins | sample MGYA00243412_ERZ654346 | MGnify/ENA primary metagenome ERZ654346 (study PRJEB26926, sample SAMN06165147) | human gut metagenome | biome: ENVO:00009003; feature: ENVO:2100002; material: ENVO:00002003...
GCGCGTCGTCCACACGGCGGCGTATCTCCGCCGTGGGCACGCCCAGATTCTCCGGCCCGAAGGCCACATCCTCCTCCACCACGTTGGCGACGATCTGGTTATCGGGGTTCTGGAACACCATACCGGTGCGCCGCCGGATCTCCAGCAGCAGCGACTCGTCGCGGGTGTCCATACCCTCCACGTACACGGCGCCGCCGCTGGGCAGCAGCACCGCGTTCATGTGCTTGGCAAGGGTGGATTTGCCGGAGCCGTTGTGGCCCAGCACCACCACGAAGGTGCCCTTCTCCACCGTGACGGACACGCCGCGGAGGGCGGGAGGATTCGTCTCCCCCTCCGGCGCGGGATAGGTGAAGGTCAGGTCTTTTGTTTCGATCATGGTCGACATTCTGTTATATCTCCGTTCTTGGTCAATCGGCGCACCAGCGGCCGGTAGCGCCGCAGGGCAGCGCCATGCCGGAATCGGTGCAGGGCAGTCCCAGCTCGTCCCACGTCACATGGCCGCCGAACTTGCGGCCCACCAGCATTTGCAGGATATATCCCAGCACCGACGGGGCCAGGCCCGTGGTGTAGCTGTTGAGGATAACGAATAAAGGCCTGTCCGACAGCACCTGGGCGCACAGGCGGACAAAGGGGTACAGGTTCTCCTCCAGCTTCCAGACCTCGCCGGAGGGGCCACGGCCGTAGCTGGGCGGGTCCATGATGATGGCATCATACGTCTTGCCGCGGCGGATCTCCCGCTCCACGAATTTGGCGCAGTCATCCACGATCCAGCGGATGGGCGCGTCGGCAAGGCCGCTGAGCCGTGCGTTGTCCTTGGCCCAGGCCACCATGCCCTTTGCCGCGTCCACATGGCAAACGCTGGCGCCCGCTTTGGCGCAGGCCACGGTGGCGCCGCCGGTGTAGGCAAACAGGTTCAGCACCCGAATGGGGCGGCCCGCCGTGCGGATCTGCTCCATGGCGAAGTCCCAGTTGGCGGCCTGCTCCGGAAAGAGACCGGTATGCTTGAAGTTCATGGGCTTGACCTGGAACGTCAAGTCCTTATAGCGGATGGGCCAGCTCTCCGGCAGCTTGCCCTTGTCCCAGTGGCCGCCGCCGGTGGAGGAACGGGAGTAGCGGGCGTTGGCGGTCTTCCAGCGCCGGTCGCGGCGATCCGTATCCCAGATGGCCTGAGGGTCGGGACGCACCAGTATCTGCTGATCCCAGCGCTCCAGCTTTTCCCCGCCGCCGCAGTCCAGCAGCTCGTAATCCTGCCAATCCTTTGTGATCCACATAAAGGCCATACCCCCGTGTTCGAGATAGTAAATCAGTTTATTATACAACGCTCCGCCGTGGCCGTCAACCGTGGAAAAGAAAAGCGCCCCTCCGTTTTTTTGGAGAGGCGCGGGGTCATTTCTCGCTCTTATCGCCTTTGGTCAGGCCGGTAATGACGTTCTTCACGCCGCTCAGGCCCTTTTCCGCAGTTTTCAGGCCCTCACCGGCGGCCTTCTTCATCTCGCCCTTCACGTCCGACGCCAGACGGCGGAATATCTCGGTGATGATCTTCTTATCCTTCTCGTCCGCGCCGTTGTACTGCTTCAGCAGCGCCGCCATCTTGGCCAGCCCGCCGGCCCGGAGATCCTCCAGCGTGCGGGTCTTGCCGGACATGCTCAGGATGTCGAACAGGGCATCGGTGAACTGCTCCCGCTCCTGGGGCGTCATGGAGCCGATCCACTGGCGCAGCAGGTCGTCGCTGACCTTTCCCATGGGGGAGCGCTGGCCCAGGTGTACGAAGCGGGGCCCCTCCACATTCCAGGACATGGGTTCGTGCTGCATGATGGAACGGTTGCTGCTGTCGATGACGGCGTAATCCTCGGCATGCTCCAGCAGGATGCCCACGATGGAGGACTCGGGGATATAGGTATGGAGCTTGTCCGCCACGCGGCGGTACGCCGCGGAATCCACCATGTCGTGAGAAAAACCGGGGCCGTCGTTGTTGTAGGCAGCCAGCAGCCGGTCCTGCAGCGGGGCGGGGATGTGGATGGCAGCCCAGGCCGCCAGATTGCCGCCCTTGCTGTGACCGCCGATGCGCAGCCCGCGATCAGGGCAGGCGGCGGCTATCTCCTCGGTGTAGGCCGCGGCGCGGATCTGCGCCGGTACAGCGGAGAGGTAGCTCATGTTGAAGTCCTCCTTCCAGCCCACCAGTGAGGTGTCGGTGCCCATGAAGGACACCAGCAGCGTATCGTCCGGCAGCAGGTAGGACACGGCATCGAACTGCATCTCCTTGACCTCGTCGTACTCGTGGGTGAAGCCAAACATCCGCACCTCGCGGAAGCGCTCCGTCTCCGCCGCCAAGCGCATCAGAGGGATATAGTCCAGCTCCGACAGACCCAGCTGCTCGTCCTCCTTCGTCAGGCGGGCGGCCACCTCCGGCAGGGCCACAGCCCGGGTTGGATCGGTGGTCTTCAGATCGTCAAACCGGCGGAAATTGATATAGGAGATGATGCACAGCACCAGATCGTCCACCTCGTTGAAGCCGTCCCGTGTGAAGGGCAGATCGCCCCGCCAGCGCAGGTAGTCCATGACAGTCCCGTTCTTTTCCATATGCCCCTCCTGTTCTCATGTCTGAGATGTCAGTATAGCATAGTTTCCCTGCGGAGACAAGCGGTATGCGGCACGCGGCTATCGAAAATCTGCTGTTGGATTTTTATTTGCGTGTTGTCAGAAAGGCGATTGCTTTCCGCCGTTTTCTACGATATACTGCTTTTATAAGGTCCGCCATACGGCGTATGGCAGAAAGGGGTGTATATGGGAAACATTATGTGGGGGATCGTATTCCTTCTGGCCGGTGTGGTGCTGGTCTGGCTGGGCATCCGGCAGCGGAAGAGGGCCCAGCGGGACTACGAGGATGATGTGCGGCGCTACACCGCCAGCACGGTGATGACGGTGGTGCATCTGGATGAATCGGTGCTGGAGACCTGGGAGGATCGGGATGACGGCGGCCGTGAGCTGCGGCGGGAAACGGTGTACCAGCCCACCTACGAGTACACGGTAGACGGCAAAACGTATCGATATGCCAGCCGTCAGTGCGTCTCCAGCCGCGATATGGGGCGGCAGGTCACGGGCTACTATGATCCCGCTGATCCCTCCTGCATCACGGAGAACAGGCCCAGAAAACCGATCTTGGGCGGATTTTTCTTCTTCGCCTTTGCGGCGTTCCTGCTGTTTTTTGCCTATTGGTCCTTTACGGGAGAGCTTTACTTTTCCTGAGTACATTGCAAAAAAGAGGAGCGGTCCACAGGACCGCTCCTCTTTTTTGCTGTGCGCCGCTGGCTTAGCCCGGGGGCCACGTCATGTCGCGGCCGGCCAGCACATGGAAGTGCAGGTGCTTGACGGTCTGCCCCGCCTGATCGCCGCAGTTGTTGACGATGCGGTAGCTCTCCACGCCCAGCTCCTTGCAGATCTTCACGATGACCTCGAAGCAGTGGGCCACCACGCCGCTGTTGTCCGCCGTAATGGCGTTGGCACAGCAGATATGCTCCTTGGGTACCACCAGAAAATGGGTGGGCGCCTGGGGGTCGATGTCGTAGAAAGCGTAGCACTGCTCGTCCTCGTAGACCTTGTTGCTGGGGATCTCGCCGTCGATGATGGCGCAGAACAGGCAATCGTTCTTCATGGTCTGTCTCCTTTCGATGGTTTTTTCACGTCGTCCCGTCCCCGATGGAGCGGGACGACGGTGTTTTTATTTTCTCAACCCAGCTTGGAGGACACAAAATCGTCCACGGTCGCCAGCGCATCGTCCACCTTCAGCAGATCGGTGCCGCCGCCCATGGCGCTGTCGGGCTTGCCGCCGCCCTTGCCGCCGCATACAGCGGACACGGACTTCACCAGTTCGCCGGCCTTGATGCCCTTGGCAACAGCCTCCTTGCCGCAGACGGCCAGGAAGCTGACCTTCTCGCCGGTGATGCTGGCAAGCACCGCCACCACGGCGGGGTCCTTATCCCGCAGGAAGTCGCCCATGGTACGCAGGGCGTTGGCATCCAGACCCTGACGGGTGCCGGTGATGATGTGCAGACCGCCCACGGCCTTGGCGGACGCCATGACCTGCTTGGCCTCGCCCAGAGACGCCTCGGCCTTGAACTTCTCCACAGCCTGACGCAGCTCCTTCATCTCGTTGGCCTGTTGCTCCATACGCTCCAGAATGCTGCCGGGAGCGGTCTTGAAGAACTGGGCGGCCTTCAGCAGGGTGGTGCGGCCATGGCGGGTCTCCTCCAGAGACACCTTGCCGGTGGTGGCCTCAATGCGGCGGACGCCGGAGGCCACGCTGCTCTCGGACTTGATGCGGAACATACCTGTCTTGGCGGTATTGTCCAGATGGGTGCCGCCGCACAGCTCCATGGAGAAATCGCCCATGGTCACGACGCGCACCGTCTCGCCGTACTTCTCGCCGAAGGTAGCCACGGCGCCGCGGGCCTTGGCCTCCGCCAGCGGCAGCTCCTCGGTGACGACGGACAGGCCGTCCAGCACCGCGTCGTTCACCAGATCCTCTACCTCCAGCAGCTGCTCGGGGGTGATGGCTTCAAAGTGGGTGAAGTCGAAGCGCAGGCGGTCCGGCTCCACCAGAGAACCGGCCTGATGAACGTGGTCGCCCAGCACCTTCTTCAGCGCGGCATCCAGCAGATGGGTGGCCGTGTGGGCGCGGCGAACGGCGCTGCGGCGCTCCGTATCGATGGCGGGGGAAACGTTGTCGCCCACATGGAGGGCGCCCCGCAGCAGCTTGCCGTAGTGCATGTATTTGCCGCCCTTGTTCTTCTGGACATCCGTGACCACAAACTCCACACCGTCGGCGGTGATGACGCCGTGGTCGGCCACCTGGCCGCCCATCTCAGCGTAGAATGGAGTCTGATCCAGCACCACGATGGCGTCCATGCCGCTGACGATCTCCTCCACCAGCTGGCCGTCGGTCACGATGGCCAGCACTTTGGCGTCATCCAGCCTGTCATACTCGTAACCGGCGAACACAGTGGCGGGCATGTCCTTGCCGAACTCCACACCGGCCCAGCCCAGGTCGCCCAGGGCCTTGCGGGCCTCGCGGGCGCGCTCCTTCTGCTCGGTCATCAAGGTCTGGAAGGCGGTCTCGTCCACGGTCATGCCCTCCTCGGCCGCCATCTCCGCCGTCAGGTCGATGGGGAAGCCGAAGGTATCATACAGCTTGAAGGCGTCGCTGCCGGAGAACACCGTCTCCCCCTTCTCCTTGTGGGCCGCCAGCATCTCGCCGTAGATGCGCATGCCGCCGTCGATGGTGCGGGCGAAGTTCTCCTCCTCGGTGCGGATGACCTTGGTGATATAGCTCTGTTTCTCCCGCAGGTCGGGGTACTGGCACTCGTTCTCGTGTACCACGGTATCCACCACCTGATACAGGAACGGCTCGTTGACGCCCAGCAGCTTGCCGTGGCGGGCGGCGCGGCGCAGCAGGCGGCGCAGCACGTAGCCGCGGCCCTCATTGCTGGGCAGGATGCCGTCGCAGATCATGAACGTGGCGGAGCGGATGTGGTCGGTGATGACGCGCAGGCTCACGTCCCGCTTGTAGCTCTCGCCATAGTGGGCGCCGGTAAGCTCGGACACCTTGTGGGTGATGTTCATGACGGTGTCCACGTCAAACAGGCTATCCACGTTCTGGCACACGCAGGCCAGACGCTCCAGACCCATGCCGGTGTCGATGTTCTTCTGCTTCAGCTCGGTATAGTTGTTGTGGCCGTCGTTGTCGAACTGACTGAACACGTTGTTCCAGATCTCAATATAGCGGTCGCAGTCGCAGCCCACGGTGCAGTCCGGCTTGCCGCAGCCGTACTCGGGGCCGCGGTCATAGTAGATCTCGGAGCAGGGGCCGCAGGGGCCGGAGCCGTGCTCCCAGAAGTTGTCCTCCTTGCCGAAGCGGAAGATCTTCTCGGCGGGGATACCGATCTCATCGTGCCAAATGTTCCACGCCTCGTCATCGCTCTCATAGACGGAAGGATACAGGCGGTCGGCCTCCAGGCCCACCCACTCGGGACTGGTCAGGAACTCCCAGCTCCAGGCGATGGCCTCGTGCTTGAAGTAGTCGCCGAAGGAGAAGTTGCCCAGCATCTCAAAATAGGTGCCGTGACGGGCGGTCTTGCCCACGTTCTCAATGTCGCCGGTACGGATGCACTTCTGACAGGTGCAGACACGGCGGCGGGGCGGCTCCTCCTCGCCCTTGAACCAGGGCTTCATGGGGGTCATGCCGGCGTTGATCAGCAGGATGGATTTGTCGTTCTGGGGTACCAGCGAAAAGCTGGGCAGGCGCAGGTGGCCTTTGGTCTCGAAGAACTTCAGGAACAGCTCCCGCAGCTCGTTCAGGCCGTGATAGGGATGGCTCATCTTTTTCGTCTCCTTTTGTATTATAAATTTATTTGTTCTGCTTTCCATTGTGCGCACAGGGCGGCCAGTTCCGTCTCCAGCCCCTGAAAAAATCTGGCGATATGGAGGCCGTCGGCCAGCGCGTGGTTGACGAACAGGGACACCGGCAGCGTGGTACGGCCGTTGACGGTGACGTACTTGCCCCAGCTGATGCGGGGGTTGCTGTCATTGGGGCTCTCCGCCGGATGCTGGAGCTGGGTGTAGTGGAGCCACGGGACGCTGGACACGAAGATCATGCCCCGTATGTCGCCGTCCTCCGTCAGGGTACCGCGCTCCAACACCTCCCGCTGGCGGCTCTGACCCAGCCGCACGAACTCGTCGTAGGGCAGGTCGCCCTCCACCGTGCAGTAGACGTAGACGCCGTCGGGCTTCATGGCGGTGTAGGACGGGGCGCACCAGTCGTACTCCACCACGGCACCGTCCTCCGTGATGCGGCGGCGCAGCTGGGGCACGGCGTTGACGGCGCGGGTCACGGCGTACAGCATACTCAAAAAGAATGGGCGTCCGTTCCGTTCGGCCATCAGGTCTGTGATGTCCACCTCCGCCGTGATACCGGCGAAGGGAAATGTCATACGGCGGAAATATGCAAACTGGCCGCAGCGGGGATCGGCGGACATGTCCACCACGTGGTATCCCATAGGCTGACCACCTCCGGAAAAAATAAATGCGCCCCGCGCCCTGCGTACACACAGGGGCGAAGCGCTGCTTCACGGTACCACCCTGATTCGGCGGAAAACCCGCCCTCTCAGCCGTCCGGTAACGGGGACGAAGCGTGCCGCTCATCGCGGCAGGCTCAGAAGCGGCTTCACGCTGCGCCGGTCCCGACGGGCTCTCACTCTCCCCGTCTCGCTTGGCGGCGGCCGCGGCGTTTCTTCTTCGTCATCGCCTTTGTCATCAAAGATGCTGTTATTGTACCACGTACCGCGCCGTTGTCAACAGGAAATCCGCGGATTTTTTCGATTTATGCGATTTCGCCCTTGTCTTTCCCGCGCGTCTGGTATACTGGAGAGCCGGAATATTTGCGAGAAAGGCGGCGTTTTTATGAAAAGGCTGTCGGAAAACGACCACATTGACTTTTACCGCCATTTGGCGTTCTGCACGGTGGGCGGCTTCTTCGGCGCATATGCCGTGCTGGTACACAGCGGCGTCATGGGCAACGCCCAGACCATGAACCTCCTGGAAATGGTCATCGACCTGCTGCGGTGGCAGCTGCCGGACATGCTGCTGCATCTGGGCGCGCTGGCGCTCTACGTGCTGGGCACCATGCTGACGGTGCTGCTGCCCCACTGGTGCGGTGCGGACACGCACTATCTCTCCCCCATCGTCACGGCGGTGGCGGCGGTGGTGCTGGCTCTCCTGCCGCCGCAGCTGAACACGGTGATCGCACTGTATCCCGTGTTCTTCGCCATGAGCTTCCAGTGGAGCAGCTTTGCCGGCGCCCGCGGCTTTTACAGCGCCACCATCTTCTCTACCAATAACACCAAGCAGTCCTCGCTGGCGCTGGCGGAATACCTGTGTGACCACGACCGGGCGCACCTGCGGAAGATGTGGTTCTATCTGGCCACGCTGGGTTGCTTCCACGTCGGCGCGTCGTGGGCGTTCTGCGCGGTGAAGTGGTGGTTCACCAGAGGCTCGCTGGCGGTGCTGCCGCTGGTGGCGTGGGGATATTTTCTGGCGGTATGCGAGCGGCGTCACGAGGAGGCCGCCTCCATTCCGGAGGATGCGGGCGCGGATACCGCGGCCCAGCCCTCCTCCAATATGTGAATACGTTAAAAAGGACGTCTGCCCGTGGGCAGACGTCCTTTTTATGTACATTATTTCCCGCTCAGCTCTACCGCATGGCGGATAAAGCTCATAGGCGGCACGGCCTGCGGCAGCTCCATGGTGAAGGTCATCTGTGGTGTTTTCGGCTCCAGCAGTACCTCTCCCTCCGACCCGCGCATGGTGGGGACGGTGATGGTAAAGGGCTTGGTGTCCGGCCCCACGATCTCCACCGTGTCACCGGCGGCAAACTTGTTGCGCAGACTCATGGTGGCTACGCCGTCCGGCGTGCAGTCCGTCACCACAGCGCAGATCTGCCAGTCCCGCAGATAGCGGGCATCCTCGTAATACTGCCCGGGCTGACCGTAGAAGAACCCGGTGGAGTAGTGGCGGTGGCTGATGTGCTCCACCTCGTCCCGCCAGACGGGGTCCAGCGGCTCTCCGGCGGCCACAGCGTCCAGACAGTGGCGGTACGCGCCGGTGACGATGGCGGCGTAGTACGCCGACTTGGCGCGGCCCTCGATCTTCAGGCAGTCCACACCCGCAGCCATGAGATCCTCCAGATGGTCGATCATGCACATGTCGCGGCTGTTCATGATGTAGGTGCCCTTTTCATCCTCGAATACCGGGAAGTACTCGCCGGGGCGCTTCTCCTCCATCAGCGCGTACTGATAGCGGCAGGGCTGGGCGCACTGGCCGCGGTTGGAGTCGCGGCCGGTCATATAGTTGCTCAGCAGGCACCGGCCCGAGTAGCTGACACACATGGCGCCGTGGCAGAACGCCTCCAGCTCCAGCTGTGGAGAGACCCGCTGCCGGATGGCGGCGATCTCCGCCAGGCTGACCTCCCGCGCCAGCACCACCCGCGATGCTCCCAGATCGTACCACGCCTGCGCGCAGACGTGGTTTGCCACGGATTGCTGGGTGCTGATGTGGCGCTGACAGCGGGGTGCGTACTTTCCCGCCAGTGTGAATGCCCCCAGATCCGCCAGGATCAGGGCGTCCACCCCCGCCGCATCCAGCTTTTCCAGATGGGCGGGCAGCTGCTCCGCCTCGTCCCAGCGGGGCATGGTGTTTACCGTAGCGTGGACCTTCACGCCGTGCTCATGGGCGAAGCGCACCGCCCGGGGCAGCTCCTCATCGGAGAAGTTGCCCGCGAAGGAACGCATGCCGAAGGACGTACCCGCCAGATAGACGGCGTCCGCGCCATAGAGCACGGCCATCCGCAGTTTTTCCCAGTCCCCTGCGGGGGACAGCAGCTCCGGCTTCCGCATCAGGAGTAGATGGGCTGGTACTCCGCACTGTTGATGAAGCGGAGATGCTCGTTGTAGTCGGTGAAGAAGTGGCTCTTGTCATCGGTGCCCAGCGCGAAGAAGTAATAGTCCGTATCCGCCGGGTAGATGGCGGCCTTGATGGCGCTGAGGCCCGGATTGCAGATGGGCCCCGGGGTCAGCCCCTCGTGGATATAGGTGTTGTAGGGACTCTCGATGGTGGTATCGAACTTGCTGATGCCATCGTGGACCATGATATAGTTGATGGAGGAGCACAGCTGCAGCAGGCGGCCGCCCTTCTCACTATTGGGCCGCTCCAGACGGTTGTGGATGACGGAGCTGATATTCTTGCGCTCGGTATCATCGCCGATGGATTCCTTCTCGATGATGGAGGCCATGGTAATGATCTGCTTCAGGTCGTAGGGAGAATTCTTGATGTCCTCCAGCATCTGCTGGCTGATCTCGTTTTTGAACATGGTCAGCATGGTATCTACTGCGAACACCGCCGTCTTGTTCTTGTCGAAGGTGTAGGTGGTGGGGAACAGGAAGCCCTCCATGCGGTCGATGCTGCCCAGCGTGTCGGAGGACAGGAAGGAATAGTTCTCGAAGTCGAAGTTGGCGCAGGCGTCCTCCAGTTCAGCCTTGGTGGCCACGCCCTTCTCCGCCAGCAGGTCGATGATCTGCCGGACGGTGTAGCCCTCGGGGATGGTGACCTGCACCAGTCCCTGCGCGTCCATGGAGTCCTGCTTCCAGTCGTGCATGTTCACAATGAGGGCGCGGAAGTCCATGTCGCTGTTGAGCTTATAGGTGCCCGGCTCCACGTAGCGGCTGTAATGCAGGAAGCCGCTGGCCAGCTGGAAAAATCCCTTGGAATTCACCAGTCCCGCGTCCTTCAGCTTTTTGGCCACATCGGACACGCTGTCGCCCTCGTCCACGGTGATCTCCACCTCCACAGGGGCCTTGTTCAGGGAGCACAGGTCGTTGATCATCAGCCAGCCGATACCTGCCAGCAGGCACGAGCCCAGCACCACGCACACCAGATAGATGGCGGTGCCGGTGCGGCGGCGGGCACTGCGGCGCTTTTCATCGCCGCGGCGCTGCTGCTGGGCGGACTCCTGACGACGGACCTCACCGGCGTCCCACATGGCCGTCTCGTCCTGTCTGTCGCGTCTGTCATAATTGGACATAGAAAAATCTCCTTTCCGGCGGGTCAGCCGATGAGGTCGGCCACACACGCCATCACTTCGCGGTGAATGTCATTGATCAAGCGGGGCGCGCCATCCTTTGCGCAGTCGATCCGCGTCCAGCCGCACCGTGCCACCACATAGGCGGCGTTTTCGCGGCAGCGGCGGAGGTACGCCTCGTCCTTCTCGTGAATATCGGCCTTGGTATGGGTAGCCTCCTCCCGCAGGCGCATCATCTGCTCCGTGGCCTCGACGGGCATGTCCAGATACAGCACGCGGGTAGGCTCCGGCAGCCCCAGCAGATGGTACTCGAAGTCGAACAGCCAGTCCAGGAAGGCGTCCCGCTTCTCCGGCGGCAGCTTGCCGGTCTGATGGACGGCGTTGCTGGTGGTATAGCGATCCGCGATCAGCAGCCCGCCGGCTTCGTAGAACCCGCCCCAGTCCTGCTTATAGGAGGCGTAGCGGTCCACGGAGTAAAACGCGGACGCGGCGTAGGCGTTGACATCGTCGGGGTCGCTGCCGAAAGCGCCGCCCAGATACAGCCGGATCAGCGCGGAGGACTCCTCCTGATAGCGGGGAAATTCCAGCTTGCGGAACGCGATGCCCCGTTTTTCCAGCTCCTGACATAGCAGCGCCGACTGGGTGGCCTTGCCGGAGCCGTCCGTCCCCTCAAATACGATGAGTTTCCCCATACCGCTCTCCTCCTCTGGGCACAGCCGCCCATAATACGGGGTATTGTACCACAGTTTTCCCCGTTTGTCCATATCGTAGACAGAAAGGGCCATCCCCGCCCTTTTCGCCGGAATTTCGGCGGCCCGCCCATTTACACGCGGGCCCGCCCTGTGCTATGATACCATCGGACAGAAAATTTTACAGACCTATCCCGAAAAAGGAGACGCATATGCAGATTTTCGACATGGACGGCACCCTCATCGACTCCAACGGCATCTGGAAGGATGTGGACACCGCGTTCCTGGCCAAGCGGGGCCTGCCCTACACCAAAGAATACTACGAGGGCGTAGCCCACACCATCTTCCCGCTGGCCGCCAGGTTCACCAAGGAGTTCTGCCATCTTCCGGAGTCGGAGGAGTCCATCATGGCGGAGTGGATGGACATGGCCGGCGACCTGTACGGCACGTCTGTGCCGGTGAAGCCCGGCGTGCGGGAATATCTGGAAAAGCTGCGCTCCGCCGGAGAACGCATGATCGTGGTCACCAGCGCCGTGCCGGTACACTGCCGCACCGCACTGGACCACCTGGGTCTGACGCCGTATTTTGAACGCATCATCTTTGCCCAGGAGCTGCACCGTGAGAAAAAGGACCCCCAGCTGTGGCGCCTGTCGGCAGAGATGATGCGCGTAAAGCCGGAGGACTGCACGCTGTACGACGACTCGGTGGAGGCATGCCGTGGGGCCCGCGCTGCCGGTATGCGCGCCGTGGGCGTGTTCGACCCCTTCTTCGCCGGTACGGAGCCGGAAATGCGGGCCGTGTGCGACCGGTACATCCGGTCCTTTGATGAGCTGCTGTAAAAAAGAGAGATGGGACGCGATGCGTCCCGTCTCTCTCTTTTTCAGAAGCTGCCGATGGGGATGGAGCCATCGTCCTTCCCCTTCTCGATGCCGTCGATGCGGACGTAATAGCCCTTGCCGCCGCCCATGTCCACATGGACGCGGTCGCCCACCTTCGCGCCCATGACGGCGCGGCCCACCGGCGATTCTTTGCTGATAAGACCCTTCAGGGCGTCCTGCCGCAGGGTGGTGACCAGCTGGATCTTCCGGCTCCTGCCCAGGTTCTCCATAAAAATCTCCACCGTGTCGTACAGCCCCGCCGTGTCGGCAGAGGAGCGGTCCTCAATGACGTGGGCGGTCCTGATCATCCGCTGGAGATAGCGGATGCGGGCGTCGTTGCGGTTTTTGTCCTGCTTGGCGCATTTGTACTCGAAATTCTCGCTGAGGTCGCCGAAGGCCCTCGCCGTCTGCACGTCCTCGATCAGTTTGGGACGCAGCACCTGCACACGGTAGTCGATCTCCTCCTGCATCTTCTGTATGTCGCTGCGGGTCAGTTCATCATTCATGGTCATGTTCCTCCAATATCTCCGCCAGACGCGCCAGCGCCCGGGGCAGTTTTTCCAGTTCCACGCCGGAGTAGTTCACCACCAGCACATGGGGCGGCGCGGCGTCGTGATCGCTGTAATACTCCGACAGCATAGCCAGACGCAGCCCTCGCTGCTCCGCCCTGCGGCGCAGTGCCGTGTCGGACAGGGACGTATCCAGCGTCATCAGGAAGTGCAGTCCCGCGTCCTCCTCGGTGATACGGGCCCGCGGGGCCAACGGGCCGCCGCGGATACAGGCGATCACCGCATCCCGCTTCTGGTGATAGCGCTTGCGCATGCGGTTCAAGTGCTTTTCGTAGTACCCCTCCGCCATAAAGCGAGCCAGCGTGTACTGCTCGAAACCGGAGACGGTGCTGGAATAGAACCCCAGCTTCTCCCGAAAGGCAGGGAGCAGCCGCTGCGGCAGCACCATATAGCTGATGCGGATGGACGGCGCGATGGTCTTGGAAAATGTGTTCAGATAGACAACGCGCCCACCCTCGTCCACGGAGAACAATGTGGGGATGGGGCGGCCTACAAAGCGGAACTCGCTGTCGTAGTCGTCCTCCAGAATGTATCGGTCCGTCCCCTGCTCCGCCCAGTGCAGCAGCTCCTGACGGCGGGCGATGGGCATGACAATACCCGTGGGATAGTGGTGGCTGGGCGAGATGTGTACCACATCAGCGTGGGCGCGTTCCAATGCCGTCACCGACAGCCCCGCGCTGTCCAGCGGGATGGACACCACCTCCGCCTGATTGCTGCGATAGATACGGACGATCTTGCTGTACCCTGGGTCCTCGGCGGCGTAGCGTTTCCCGCGGCCCAGCAGCTGCACCAGCATGCTGTACAGCTGCTCCGTACCGGCGCCGATGATGATCTGCTCCGCGTCCACCGCCATACCCCGAAACTGCCGGAGATAGGCGGCGATGGCGGTGCGCAGCTCCGGCGCGCCCTGGGGCGGCATGGCGTGGAGCAGGCCGGTGCCCTCCTCTAAGATGGTCTGGCGCATCAGCCGCGCCCAGACGGTAAAGGGAAAGTCCTCCGCCGCGATGGAGTTTGTCACCAGGTCCATCTCCCAGCTCTGCGGCGCAGGCGCTGCGGCGGGTGATGCAGCCCGTTGGGCCGCCAGCGGACGCTGGACAGGGCTGACGTAGTACCCCCGCTTCTCCATGCCGTAGATGTACCCCTCGGCCATCAGCTGCTCGTAGGCGTTTTTCACCGTGATGACACTGACCTCCAGATGGGCCGCCAGTGCCCGCTTGGACGGCAGCTTCTCCGCCGCCGCCAGCCGCCCGGTGAGAATATCGTCCTTGATGCGGCGGTACAGCTGCTCGTACAGGCTGACGCCGCCGGTCTTTGTCAGTGGATAGGTCAGCATATCATCCTCCATCTGGTATTAACAAGAAAAATTAAAATGGATATTTTAATAATACCAGTTCCCACTATAATACAGCTATACCGCGATTGCAAGGACTTTTTGGTCCGGCGCGGAACAAATTTTGTGAGGTGCAAGACCATGTCCGACAAGAAAATCAGAACGATGGTAATGGCCGCCGTGCTGGCGGCACTGGCCTGCGTGGCCACGATGGTGGTGCAGATCCCCTCCCCCATGAACGGCTACGTGAATCTGGGCGACTGCTTCGTGCTGCTGAGCGGGTGGCTGCTGGGTCCCTGGTGGGGCGGTGCGGCCGGCGGCATTGGTTCCATGCTGGCGGACCTGGTGCTGGGCTACGGCCACTACGCCCCCGGCACCCTGATCATCAAGGGCCTGATGGCGCTGGTAGGTGCCCTGATCTTCAAGGCCTTCGGCAAGAGCTCCGTGGGCGCTCTGATCAGCGGCCTCGTCAGTGAGATCATCATGGTGGCCGGCTACTTCGGCTACGCCGCACTGCTGCTGGGCAAGGGCATCGGCGCTGCGGCCAGTGTCCCCGGCAATCTGGTACAGGGCGCCGTGGGTCTCATCGCCGGCTTCCTGCTGCTGCAGGTGGCCCGCCGTACCCATCTTGAAGAAAAGGTCAGTGTGTGATATACTATATGGCGAGCCGGTTTTTCGGCTCGCCATATCTCTTTTAATCTGTATATGAACGGGGTGTTTTTTTATGGCAGGTATCGTGCATGAGCTGGAGCAGAAGGGTCTGCATGAACAGGTACGGCAGGAGGCGGCCAATGCGGCGGCCCAGCTGGTCGAGGCGGCCCAGCTCCACAAGGGTCAGATCGTGGTGATAGGATGCAGCACCAGCGAGGTGGTGGGCAAAAAGGTGGGCAGCTGGTCCACGCCGGAGATCGCCGCCGCCATCTTTGAGGGGCTGAACAGCGTGTTCGGGCCCATGGGCGTCTATATCGCCGCCCAGTGCTGTGAGCATCTGAACCGCGCCATCATCGTGGAGCACGAGGCCGTGCCCAACGCCGAAATTGTCAACGTGGTGCCCCAGCCCAAGGCGGGCAGCTCCTTCGCCACCGCCGCGTACCAGGCGTTCCGGCATCCCGTGGCGCTGGAGGAGATCAGGGCCGATGCCGGTCTGGACATCGGCGGCACGCTGATCGGCATGCACCTGAAAAAAGTGGCGGTGCCGGTGCGTCTGCCCCAGGACCACATCGGCGATGCCATCCTGCTGGCGGCGCGGGTGCGGCCCAAGTTCATCGGCGGTGACCGCGCCGTGTACGATGAAAGCCTGAAAGACGGTTATCCGGTGCTGTGAGGTAGGAGCGTCTCTCATTAAAGGCCCCCGAAGCTGCTTACGCAGTTCCGGGGGCCTTTTTTCGCAGAGCTTCAATGTCGCAGGCCGGCATCAAATGCTTCCTTCTTGCAATGGCTATTTCAGCTGTCTTCTATCACTTTATACCAAATTTTAGTGAAAATCCGCCGCCCGAGCTATTCTTTTTATAAGCCTGCGGGTAGCGTTCCTCCATATCATTGCCCAAAATGGCCAGTATGTCCGCTGTATCCGCAAAACGAAATTCATACATCAGTGAGCCCTCTCCAAATTTTGCTGTGCCATGTTTTAAAAGAGTATAGCAATATGCAGACCCCTGATTTGTCGGCTTGTAGTCACCGAAAAGCGCCTTATCCACGGAATCTTGGCCTTGTTCTCCCTGACAGGAGTCGTAGAGATCATATGTCAGTTTTGCTGAATCGGCGTGATACAGTAGAAGCCACATATACACAATGATCTTTGCCGCTCCAAAAAACATCCAAAGAGCGCGGACTGTCTGTGACGAAATGTGAGAAATCCTCCGCAATCGCTCTCAGAGATTCCAGCGGCTTCTTCGCGCTCTCTTCAGCATGCTCACCGTTTTTTCGTAGGAACAGCAAGCCAGCGATCATAGCGGCAACGAATACGATCCAGAATATCGTATTAGAGGTTCGTAATATAACGAGGCAGAGGATAAATGCGCCGCAATATGCCATAGCTGCTACCACGGCGCCTTTTAAAAAGCCTTCAAACGGCCAGTCACGCTGCATTGGGATCGAAATCAGGCCAAAAATCACCATAGCGGCTAACAGGGCCAGCAGCCCTGACCACCCCAGAGTTGTAATGGTGACGATAATTGCAATTACGATAACGATTGCCATGTAATTCTCCTCTTATTTGTCATAGCGAGCCACATCGGCATTCGTTCTGCCTGCTGCGGGTTCGTACTTGTTGCACGCCTTTTCGTCTGCCTTTACACTGTAACCATTGCGGCTGCAATTAAAGCTCGTGGAATACGCAGAGGTATACGCCGTCCCCAGCTCACAGTACCGGCATGTGCCGCACTTTCCATAATAATCTTTTGTCATTTCAACTTTCCTCCGCTCTCATTTTTTATTGTACAATTCAAAACGCTTTTTTTCTACACTAAACCGCGTGTTATCCTCTTGATAAAACAAGAATTTTCTGTATACTTGTATTGTAGAAAGTGTTCCTTTGCGATTTGCAAAAGTACACATTTCCAAATTGTCCCCCCTCGTTTGGTTAACCACCCTTTTCAAATTTCACCGCCTTTCCGTAAAACGTTCCGGGAGGCATGCCGCAGGCGGCCGCCGCCTGCTTGAGCGTCAGCTCCTTGGCGCGCCACGCCCGGTGTATCTCGTAAAAATTCTCCGGCAGGGGCAGCGGCGGGCGTCCGAATTTTACGCCGCGCGCCCTGGCCGCCGCGATACCCTCTTCCTGACGGCGGTGGATGCTTTCCCGCTCAGACTGGGCCACAAAGGAGAGGATTTGCAGCACCAGATCGGCAATGAATGTGCCCATCAGGTCTTTCCCCTGCCGGGTGTCCAGCAGCGGCATATCCAGCACACAGATGTCCACCCTCTTTTCCTTGGTCAGCAGCCGCCATTGCTGCTGTATCTCCCCATAATCCCGCCCCAGCCGGTCGATGCTCAGCACATAGAGCAGGTCGCCCGGCTTCAATTTTTTCACCAGCCGCTTGTACTGCGGCCGGTCGAAGTCCTTGCCCGACTGCTTGTCCAGGTAGATGTGCTGCGCCGCCACGCCCTTGCCGTGCAGCGCCACCAGCTGGCGGCTCTCGTTCTGATCCGCGCTGGAAACGCGGATATAGCCATATACGTCCATACATCCTCCTTCTGCCACAGGAGGTTCAGTGTATCGTCCTCCCGCCTGTGGCCTGATTCTACACCTTTGGCCGCAGATGGCAGATAGTTGCCTGTGTATGGACAGCGAAAAGGGCAAAAAAAGGGAGTCCCTTGGCTTGAAGCCAAGGGACTCCCTTTTGCTTTACGATACGGGGAACATGAATTTCAGCGCCAGAAATACCACCAGTGATACCGCCGCTGCGATTAGCAGGACGCGCACCCGCTTGTGGTCCTTCTCCGCCATTTCCTTGTCCTCGTGCTCGTTTTTGTAGCGGACGTAGGACCATGCCGCGCACAACAGGCACAGCATCGGCACGAAGTACAGTCCGATCAAAGCCACGAAGCCCATGAAATCCCTCCTCCCGTTTGGGACAGTATACCGAAAAACTGCCCTTGCGTCAAGGCGGTAAATGCTATCCCGCAGACAGTAAATATCTATCTCTACGTCAGGCGTTCCGGCAGGCTGTTTGCACTCCGCCGTTTTCGGAAAAATGGAACGGTTGGCGCCCGCTCCGATATAAGCAAAGACCTCCGCCTGTGCGGCGGAGGTCTTTGCTGGGTATCAGGAAAAAGAGTTACTTCGCGGCCTTGGCAGCCTTGATGGACTCGATGAGCTCGGGAACGACCTTGAACAGATCGCCGACGATACCGTAGTCAGCCACCTCGAAGATGGGAGCGGTGTCGTTCTTGTTCACGGCGATGATGCACTCGGAATCCTGCATACCAGCCTTGTGCTGGATAGCGCCGGAGATGCCCAGAGCAACGTAGACCTTGGGATGGACGGTCTTGCCGGTCTGGCCCACCTGATGGTCGGCGGAGATCCAGCCAGCGTCCACGCAGGCGCGGGAGGAACCAACCACGCCGCCCAGCACCTCAGCCAGCTCCTCGGCCAGCTTGATGCCCTTCTCCACGTCCTTGGAGATACCACGGCCAACGGACACGATGAAGTCGGCGCCGATCAGATCAACCAGCTTCTTGGCGGCCTTGACGGTATCCACCACCTCGGTGTGGATGTCAGCAGCGGTCAGCTCGAACTTGGGCTCGATGATCTCCACGTTCTTGGGGCA
>ENA-UAGQ01000132-UAGQ01000132.1-human-gut-metagenome-genome-assembly--contig:-NODE-132-length-18034-cov-4.887146_pt1 | contig 18034 bp, 10 predicted proteins | sample MGYA00243412_ERZ654346 | MGnify/ENA primary metagenome ERZ654346 (study PRJEB26926, sample SAMN06165147) | human gut metagenome | biome: ENVO:00009003; feature: ENVO:2100002; material: ENVO:00002003...
ATACGAGATTAGCGAGTGTCTCGTGGGCTCGGAGATGTGTATAAGAGACAGCAGCCGGGGAGAGACTCATTTTCGAGGCGTAGGCTCTTTTTAACATCGTCCGACCGCACGGCTGCCAATTCGTTAAGCGTGTCAAGCTCCATATTCAGAGCCTCGTCATAATGGCTGCCGAGTTTTTTGTGACCATAATTTAATATGTAAGCGTTTTCGTCCTCAAGAACGGCGTTTAAAACATATTTTGAAAAATTATCGGTTTCCGCAAACAGCTTCGAGAGAAAATCGGCATATAAGTAAACCTCTTCTTTTTCGCTCTTTTGTTCATCGGCAAGCTCGGTGAACGATTTGATGACCTCGTCATTTAACAGATTTCTGAAAATGACAAGAGAAAAGAGCTTGTGCGAAAGCTCTTCAAAATTCAACATAATACAATAACATCTCCGAAAATAATCAAAAAAGACTTGACATATGCCATTGACAAGCATATAATAATAAACTGCTATAAAATGGAAGCATATGCTCTTGTCGTTTTTTTGTATTAGTAGTTTATCACAAAAAATCAATTAAATCAATAGCATATCACAATCAATTATTATAGTAATCTCCCGCCGGGTTGCAATTTGTCAATACCCTTGATTTTTGCGGTCGGCGTTTGGAATAATTTTGCGAACGGAGAGTGATAAGCCCTATGGTGAATGTCAAACCAGTAAAACTCGGAAGAAACACACGCATGAGCTTTTCTAAAATCAATGAGGTAATGGAGATGCCCAACCTCATCGAGGTACAGAAAAATTCCTATCAATGGTTTCTTGACGAAGGTCTGAAGGAAGTATTCCGCGATGTCGCAGATATTACGGACTATTCCGGCAACCTTGTTTTGAGCTTTGTCGATTACAGAATGGACGATGCTCCCAAATATACCGTCAAGGAATGTAAAGAGAGGGACGCGACATATGCTGCTCCTTTAAGAGTTACTGCAAGGCTGCTCAACAAAGAAACGGGCGAAATTAAAGAAAGCGAAGTCTATATGGGCGATTTCCCGCTCATGACAGACAGCGGTACCTTCGTAATCAACGGTGCGGAGCGCGTTATCATTTCGCAGCTTGTCCGTTCTCCCAGCGTGTACTATGGTATGACGCATGATAAAACGGGTAAAGAGCTCTACTCGACTACCGTTATCCCCAACAGAGGCGCATGGCTCGAGTACGAAACTGACCAGAACGACCTGTTTTATGTAAGAATTGATAAGAACAGAAAGATTTACATCACTACCTTTATCAGAGCACTCGGACTTTCCTCAAACGAGGAGATACTTGACTTTTTCGGCTATGACGAGAGAATCAAGGCTACTCTCGAAAAGGATACTACCATAAATACCGAGCAGGCTCTTATCGAAGTATACAAGAGACTGCGTCCCGGCGAGCCTCCCACACTCGAGACTGCTCAGGCACAGATTGATAATCTCTTCTTCGATCCGCACAGATATGACCTTTCAAGAGTAGGTCGCTATAAATACAATAAAAAGCTTGCAATCTCCGCTCGCATAGCCGGCTTTAAGGCTGATGAACCGATTATCAGCAACCTTACCGGCGAGATACTTGCGGAGCCGGGCGAAACCATAACCCCCGAGCTTGCTTACAGAATAGAGCAGGAGGGCGTTAATACCGCCGTTATAGTAACTCCGGAGGATAAAACCGTTAAGGTCTATTCAAACGGTATGGTTGACATCGGCGAGTATGTTCCCATGTTCACAGAGGCTGAGCTTGAGGATATCGGCATTAACGAGAAGGTACGCTTTACCGTGCTTCAGGAAGTGCTCGAAAAGTGCGGCGACGATAAGGATGCGCTTTCCGAAGAGCTTTCGGCTCGTTGCGACGACCTCATTCCGAAGCATATCATAATTGATGATATAATGGCTTCTATCAACTACCTCAACTGCATTGCGGACGGCGTAGGTACAACGGATGACATAGACCATCTCGGCAACCGTCGTATCCGTTCCGTCGGCGAGCTTCTTCAGAATCAGTTCAGAATAGGCTTTTCCAGAATGGAGAGAGTTGTAAAAGAAAGAATGACTCTTCAGGCGCAGGAGCCCGATAAGGTAACTCCCGCCGCTTTGATAAATATTCGCCCCGTTATGGCGGCTATAAAAGAGTTCTTCGGTTCGTCTCCGCTTTCTCAGTTCATGGATCAGACAAACCCCCTCGCAGAGCTTACTCATAAGAGAAGACTTTCCGCTCTCGGCCCCGGCGGTCTTTCACGTGACCGTGCAGGCTTCGAGGTTCGTGACGTTCATTACAGCCACTACGGCCGTATGTGCCCCATAGAGACCCCCGAAGGACCGAACATCGGACTTATCTCTTATCTTGCAACCTTTGCAAGAATCAATAAATACGGCTTTATCGAGGCTCCGTTCCGCCGCATAGATAAGGAAACGGGAACGGTACTTGATGAGGTCACCTATATGACCGCAGACGTCGAGGATAACTACATGGTAGCTCAGGCTAACGAGCCTCTCGACGAAAACGGCAAATTCAAGCGCAAAAAGGTCAATGCCCGTTATCGTGACGAGTTTATGGAGATTGAGGCTTCGGAAGCCGACTACATGGACGTATCGCCGAAGATGGTAGTTTCCGTTGCAACCGCAATGATTCCTTTCCTTGAGAACGACGACGCAAACCGTGCACTTATGGGTTCAAACATGCAGAGACAGGCGGTTCCGCTTCTCACAACCGAGTCTCCTATAGTAGGAACCGGTATGGAATACAAGGCGGCGGTCGATTCGGGCACCGTAGTTCTCGCAAAGCGCGCCGGTACCGTAACCAAGGCTGATGCGGAAACTGTTGAAATCACTACGGATGACGGTTCGGTTGACCATTATGACATAATCAAATTTATGCGTTCTAACCAGGGCACATGCATAAATCAGCGCCCGATAGTTTCCGAGGGTCAAAAGGTTGAGGCTCATGAGGTTATAGCCGACGGTCCTGCAACCTCAAACGGCGAAATTTCGCTCGGTAAGAATGCGCTTATCGGCTTTACCACTTGGGAAGGCTACAACTACGAGGATGCTGTTCTTATCAACGAAAAGCTTGTCCGCAACGATGTTTATACTTCAATTCATATAGAGGAATATGAGCTTGAGTCGAGAGATACCAAGCTCGGACCGGAAGATATTACGAGAGATATCCCGAACGTCGGTGAAGACGCTCTTTCCGACCTTGACGAAAACGGCATAATCCGTATCGGTGCCGAGGTTCACTCGGGCGATATACTTGTCGGTAAGGTAACGCCTAAGGGCGAGACGGAGCTTACCGCCGAGGAGAGACTTCTCCGCGCAATATTCGGCGAAAAGGCAAGAGAGGTTCGCGATACTTCCCTTCGCGTACCGCACGGCGAATACGGCATAGTAGTAAACGTCGAAGTGTTTACAAGAGAAAACAGCGACGAGCTCAGCCCCGGCGTTAATAAAGTAGTACGCTGCTACATCGCTCAGAAACGTAAGATTTCCGTCGGCGATAAGATGGCAGGCCGTCACGGTAACAAGGGTGTTGTTTCAAGAATACTTCCGCAGGAGGATATGCCGTTCCTTGATGACGGTACTCCGCTTGACATTCTTCTTAACCCCCTCGGCGTACCCTCCCGAATGAACATCGGTCAGGTGCTTGAGGTTCACCTCGGCTTTGCTTACCGCAAGCTCGGTCAAAAAATCGCAACGCCGGTATTTGACGGTGCGCATGAATCCGATATTCGCGAGGCTCTTAAAGAGGCAGGCTACCGTGAGGACGGTAAGTCGATACTTACCGACGGCAGAACGGGTGAAAAGTTTGACAACCCCATAACCGTAGGCGTTATGTACTTCCTTAAGCTCCACCATCTTGTTGACGATAAGATTCACGCAAGAAGCACGGGTCCGTATTCACTCGTTACCCAGCAGCCCTTGGGCGGTAAAGCTCAGTTCGGCGGTCAGCGTTTCGGTGAGATGGAGGTTTGGGCCCTTGAGGCTTACGGCGCAGCTTATACTCTTCAGGAAATTCTCACCGTTAAGTCGGACGATGTTGTGGGCCGTGTGAAGACTTACGAGTCGATAGTCAAGGGTCTCAACGTTCCGAAGCCCGGTATTCCGGAGTCGTTCAAGGTTCTCATTAAGGAGCTTCAGTCGCTTGCTCTTGACGTCAAGGTTCTTGACGCAAATAACGAGGAGATTGACCTTAAACAGACCTACGACGACGATGATGTTACTCCTACGATGGCTGACAACGAAGCATTTTCAGAGGTCAACGACGCTTCTTATGATGACGGTTATATTCCTGACAGAGAAGAAGACGCCGACGAATACGAGAATGACGATTATACAAGCGATTCCGAAGACGGTTTTGATTCGGATGACCTCAATGACGAGGATTTCTGATTTCACGTTTCGCAGATTTCTGAAAATTAATGGAAGAAAGGTAAAGAGCCAATGGAAAATATAACCTTTGAATCAATAAAAATCGGTCTTGCTTCACCCGAACAGATCAGAGAGTGGTCTTACGGCGAGGTCAAAAAGCCCGAAACCATAAATTATCGTACCTTAAAGCCCGAGCGCGACGGACTTTTCTGCGAAAGGATATTCGGACCCACAAAGGACTGGGAGTGCCATTGCGGAAAATACAAGAGAATTCGCTATAAGGGTAAAATATGCGAGCGCTGCGGAGTTGAGGTTACCAAATCCAAGGTAAGACGCGAGAGAATGGGCCATATCGAGCTTGTCGCTCCCGTTTCGCATATTTGGTATTTCAAGGGTATCCCGTCAAGAATGGGACTTATCCTTGACATTTCTCCGAGAGAGCTTGAAAAGGTTCTCTATTTCGCAAAATATATTGTCACCGATCCCGGTGATACAGAGCTTAAAAAGAAGCAGATACTCTCCGAAAAAGAGTATCTCGATATGAGAGAGAAGTATGAGGATGACTTCAAGGCCGGTATGGGCGCCGAAGCCATCAAAGAGCTTCTCTGCGAAATCGACGTTGACGCGCTTACCGAGCAGCTCCGTGAGGAGCTCTCCGAGGCGTCGGGTCAGAAGAAAGCAAGAATACTTAAAAGACTTGAAGTCGCCGAAGCATTCAAGCTTTCCGGTAACCGTCCCGAATGGATGATTCTCGACGTTATTCCGGTAATTCCGCCCGATATCCGTCCTATGGTACAGCTCGACGGCGGCAGATTTGCAACATCGGACCTCAACGATCTTTACAGACGTGTTATAAACAGAAACAACCGTCTTAAAAGACTTCTTGAGCTCAACGCTCCCGATATAATTGTAAGAAACGAAAAGAGAATGCTTCAGGAGGCTGTCGATGCTCTTATAGACAATGGCAGACGCGGCAGACCCGTAACGGGCCCCAACAACCGTGCTCTTAAATCTCTTTCCGATATGCTTAAAGGTAAGCAGGGTCGTTTCAGACAGAACCTCCTCGGTAAACGTGTCGACTATTCCGGCCGTTCCGTTATCGTAGTAGGACCCGAGCTTAAAATGCATCAGTGCGGTCTTCCTAAGGAAATGGCACTTGAGCTGTTTAAGCCGTTCGTTATGAAACGCCTTGTTGAAACCGGCGTTGCAGGCAACATCAAGTCGGCGAGAAAAATGGTAGAGCGCGCAAAGCCCGAGGTTTGGGACGCTCTCGAAATAGTCATTAAGGATCACCCCGTTATGCTTAACCGTGCTCCCACTCTTCACAGACTCGGTATTCAGGCGTTTGAGCCGGTACTCGTAGAGGGCAGAGCCATTAAGCTTCACCCGCTTGCTTGTACCGCATTCAACGCGGACTTCGACGGCGACCAGATGGCTGTTCACGTACCGCTTTCGGCAGAGGCTCAGGCAGAGGCAAGGCTCCTTATGCTTGCCGCAAATAACCTTCTCAAGCCGTCCGACGGTAAACCGGTTACCGTTCCCACACAGGATATGATACTCGGTTCTTACTACCTCACTATGGAAAAAGACGGCGAGCCGGGCGAAGGCAAAGCGTTCCTCAGCGTTGATGAGGCTACCATGGCTTACAACGAGGGCGACATCGGTCTTCATTCAAAAATTAAAATTCGTATGACCAAAGAGATAAACGGTGAAAAGGTTACTAAGCTTGTTCCCACAACTCTCGGTAAAATCATATTCAACAATCCCATTCCGCAGGATCTCGGCTTTATCGACAGAAGCAATCCCGAAAACGCATTCAATCTTGAGGTTGAATTCCTTGTCGATAAGAAGGGTCTCGGCAAGATAATCGATAAGTGCATTAAAAAGCACGGCGTACACATAGCCTCCGTAATGCTTGACAGCATTAAGGCTCAGGGCTATAAATACTCTACAAAATCCGGTATAACGGTTGCCGTATGCGACGCTATAATCCCGCCGCACAAGCAAGAGCTTCTTGAAGCAGCCGAGGAAAAGGTTGACTCCATCACCGCACAGTATAAGATGGGTCTTTTGAGCAACAATGAGCGTTCAAAGAGAGTCATCAAGGTTTGGGAAGAATGCACCAATAAGGTTTCTCAGGGTATTAAAGAGAACCTCGGTAAAAACAATCCCATTTATATGATGGTTGACTCCGGTGCCCGTGGTTCGGAATCACAGCTTCGTCAGCTTGCCGGTATGCGCGGACTTATTGCAAATACGGCAGGTAAAACCATTGAGGTTCCGATTCGAGCCAATTACCGTGAAGGTCTTAATGTACTCGAATACTTCATCTCATCGCGTGGTGCGCGTAAAGGTCTTGCCGATACCGCACTTAGAACGGCTGACTCGGGTTACCTTACCCGTCGTCTTGTCGATGTTTCACAGGACGTTATAATCCGTGAAGAGGATTGCCATTGCCATGACGGTATTGAGGTTTACGATATCCACGAGGGCAAGGAAATGATTGAGACTCTCCAGGAGAGACTTACAGGCAGATTCCTTCTTGAGGATTTTGTAGACGAAAAAACCGGCGAGCTTATTATGTCCAAGGATAAGATGATGACCGAGGACGATGCAGCTAAAGTCGCGGCTATCGTTAACGCCCGTCCCAATGAAGCAGACAGAAGAATAAAGATACGTTCGCTTCTCACCTGCGAATCGGACCACGGCGTTTGCATTAAGTGCTACGGTTCGAATCTTGCGACAGGCGAGCCTGTTACCGTGGGCGAGGCTGTCGGTATCATAGCGGCTCAGTCAATAGGTGAGCCCGGTACACAGCTTACAATGCGTACCTTCCATACCGGCGGTATCGCATCAAGCCAGGATATTACACAGGGTCTTCCCCGTGTCGAGGAATTGTTTGAGGCAAGAAAGCCCAAGACTCTCGCAATTCTTGCCGAGATTGACGGCTATCTCTCATTCCGCGAAATTAAAAAGAATGAGCACATTGTCATCACCAATCCCGAGACGGCCGAAGAAAAAACCTACCTTATTCCTTACGGCTTCCGCAAGAAGTTCAACAGCGATAAGGATGAAAACGGCAACCCGATATTCATAAAGAAGGGTACCGCTCTTACAGAGGGTGCTCCCAATCCCCACGACATACTCGCCATCAACGGCGTCAATGCGGTTCACGACTACCTTATCAAGGAAGTTCAGAAGACCTATCGTATGCAGGGTGTTGATATCAATGATAAGCACATTGAGGTTATCGTTCGTCAGATGATGAGAAAGCTCAAGGTGGATGAGCCGGGTTCAACCGAGCTTCTTCCCGGAGCTACCATTGAAAAATCCGACTTCAACAAAGAGAACAAGCGCGTCAGCGCAGAGTGCGAGGCAGAGGGTAAGGAGTTTACTCCGGCCACCTGCGAACCGGTGCTTCTCGGTATCACAAAGGCTTCGCTTGCTACCGATTCCTTCCTGTCGGCGGCTTCCTTCCAGGAAACCACAAGAGTTCTCACCGATGCAGCTATTAAGGGCAAAACCGATCCTCTTATCGGCCTTAAAGAAAATGTTATTATCGGTAAGCTTCTTCCGTCCGGCACGGGTATGAAGTGTTACAGCGAGGTCGAGCTCGAAAAGACTTATTCGGATGATACTAATCCCGATGAGCCTGCAAATGAGCCCGCGTAAAAGAAAATTTAAATAAAAGCTTGACAATCAAAGGTTTTAAATGTTAAAATCTTTGATTGTGTGAGCAAAACAAACACTTTTTTAACGGAAGTGTTTGTTTTGCTGACACATTGTGTCATATTTTCAGAAGGAGGTGCAATGAATTTGCCGACATTTAACCAGCTTGTTCGCAGTGGCAGACAGACAGTTGAGAAGAAATCGAAGGCTCCGGCTCTCGGTAAGGGTCTTAACTCGAAGAAGAACGTTATGACTAACAACGCTTCTCCGCAGAAGAGAGGAGTTTGCACGGTTGTAAAGACCGACACTCCTAAGAAGCCTAACTCAGCTCTCCGTAAGCTCGCCAGAGTTCGTCTTACAAACGGAATCGAAGTATCAGCTTATATTCCCGGCGTAGGTCACAATCTTCAGGAGCACTCAGTTGTTCTTATAAGAGGCGGGCGTGTTAAGGATCTCCCCGGTGTTCGTTACCATATTGTCCGCGGTACACTTGATACTCAGGGCGTTACGGGCAGAATGCAGAGCCGTTCAAAGTACGGTGCTAAGAGACCCAAGGCAGCTAAAAAGGCGTAATTTCGCCGACTATTTAAAGACAGAATCTACTTGCAAGGTTTTAAGTCCGTGCAGGGTGTATATATATTTCTTATATTATGCCTCTTGCATTGACACCACGGGGTTTTGTCACCGAGTACCTATGATATCATTATAATTATGAAGGAGGGAAGCGAAGTGCCAAGAAGAGGCCAGATAGCAAAACGTGATGTTTTGCCGGATCCGCTTTACAATTCAAAGCTTGTAACCAGGCTTATCAACAGCGTTATGTATGACGGTAAAAAGGGCGTAGCCCAGAAAATCGTTTATGACGCATTTAACATTATCGCTGAGAAGACGGGTAAGGAACCGTTGGAGGTATTTGATGCCGCAATGGAAAATGTTATGCCCGTTCTCGAGGTTAAGGCTCGCCGCGTAGGCGGTGCTACCTATCAGGTCCCGATCGAGGTTCGTCCCGAAAGAAGACAGACCTTAGGTCTTAGATGGATCACTCTCTATGCTCGTCAGCGTTCCGAGAGAACTATGAAGGAAAGACTTGCAAACGAGATAATGGATGCCGTAAATGAAACAGGTTCGGCATTCAAAAAGCGCGAAGACACTCACAAGATGGCAGAAGCAAACAAAGCTTTTGCTCATTTCAGGTGGTAAGCTTACTAATATTTATGTTACCGTATTTATACGGTTATGGAGGATGTTATGCCAAGAAAGGTCACTCTTGAAAAAACAAGAAATATTGGTATAATGGCGCATATCGACGCCGGTAAAACAACTACCACAGAGCGTATATTGTTTTACACGGGTGTAAACCATAAAATCGGTGAGACCCACGACGGCGACGCTACCATGGACTGGATGGCGCAGGAGCAGGAGAGAGGTATAACCATCACTTCCGCTGCAACTACTTGTTTCTGGAAAAACCATCGTATCAATATTATCGACACTCCCGGCCACGTTGATTTCACTGTTGAAGTTCAGCGTTCGCTTCGTGTACTTGACGGTTCGGTTACCGTTTTGTGCGCAAAGGGCGGTGTTGAGCCTCAGTCTGAAACCGTTTGGCGCCAGGCTGATGAATATCATGTTCCGCGTATGATTTACGTCAATAAGATGGATATCATGGGTGCGGACTTCTACCATGTTCTTGACATGGTAGACGAGCGTTTCAAATGTAACCCCGTGCCGATTCAGCTCCCCATCGGTTCTGAAGACACATTCAAGGGTATCGTTGACCTCGTAGAAATGGATGCCGAGATTTATTATGATGACCTCGGTAAAGACGTAAGACGTGAGCCTATCCCCGACGATATGAAGGAGCTTGCCGAGAAGTATCGTGCAAAGCTTATCGAGCATGTCGCAGATCAGGACGACGAGCTTATGGAAAAATACTTCAACGGCGAGGAATTCACCGTTGAGGAAATCAAGAGAACTATCCGTAAATCAACTATCGAGAATAAAATGGTTCCGATAACCTGCGGTACCTCTTACCGCAACAAGGGCGTACAGCCTCTTCTCGATGCAATAGTTGATTATATGCCGGCTCCTACTGATGTTCCGGCTATAAAGGGTGTAAACCCCGATACAGACGAAGAGGAAGACAGACATTCTTCGGATTCGGAGCCGTTTTCGGCCCTCGCATTCAAGATTGCCACCGACCCCTATGTCGGTAAGCTCTGCTTCTTCAGAGTTTATTCGGGTACTCTGACTGCCGGTTCAACCGTTTACAACTCCGTTAAGGACGACGACGAGAGAATGGGCCGTATACTTCAGATGCACGCTAACCACAGAGAAGATATTGACTGCGTTTATGCAGGTGATATAGCAGCTGCCGTAGGTCTTAAGAACACTACGACAGGTGATACTCTCTGCGATGAGAAACACCCGATAATTCTTGAATCAATGAAATTCCCGGATCCCGTTATCCGTGTAGCAATTGAGCCTAAGACCAAAGCAGGTCAGGAAAAGATGGGTATCGCTCTTCAGAAGCTTGCTGAAGAGGATCCTACCTTTAAGTGCTATACCGATGAAGAGACCGGTCAGACCATCATCGCCGGTATGGGTGAGCTTCATCTTGAAATTATCGTTGACAGAATGCTTCGTGAATTCAAGGTTGAGGCTAACGTAGGTAAGCCGCAGGTTGCTTACAAGGAGACAATCCGTAAGCCCGCTTCTTCCGATACCAAATACGCCCGTCAGTCAGGCGGTAAAGGTCAGTACGGTCACGTTAAGATTAACATTGAGCCTAACCCCAATAAGGGCTATGAGTTCGTAAATAACATCGTCGGCGGTGCTATTCCGAAGGAATACATCGAACCTGCTAACCAGGGTATTCAGGGTGCTATGCAGTCGGGCGTTATTGCCGGTTATCCGGTTGTTGACGTAAAGGTAACTCTTTACGACGGATCTTATCACGAGGTTGACTCTTCGGAAATGGCATTCAAGATTGCAGGTTCTATGGCATTCAAGGATGCTTCCAAGAAGGCCGATCCGGTTCTCCTCGAACCCATAATGAAAGTTACCGTCATCGTTCCCGAGGAATATATGGGCGACGTTATCGGCGACCTTAACTCTCGCCGCGGTGAGATTCAGGGCTTTGAAGAGAGAACTGGTGCTAAGCAGATCAATGCTCACGTTCCGCTTTCCGAAATGTTCGGTTATGCTACCGACCTTCGTTCCAAGACTCAGGGACGCGGTCAGTATGTAATGGAACCCGACGGATATAAAGAAGTTCCGAAGTCAATCGCTGAAAAGATTATCAGCGAAAGAACTAAAAAAGACTGATTAAATAGCTGAAAAGACTTGATATTTTATTCATTTATTGATAAAATATCAACCACAATGAAAAAATTTATTTGTTCTCATAAAAAAGGAGGAAAATTCAATGGCAAAGGCAAAATTCGAAAGAACCAAACCCCATGTTAACATCGGTACTATCGGTCACGTTGACCATGGTAAGACCACGTTAACAGCTGCTATTACAAAAACACTCGCAATGAAGGGCTTCGCTCAGTTCGAAGACTATTCAATGATCGATAAGGCTCCCGAAGAGAGAGAGCGTGGTATAACGATCAACACCGCTCACGTTGAGTACGAGACCGAAAAGCGTCACTATGCTCACGTTGACTGCCCCGGCCATGCTGACTATATCAAGAACATGATCACCGGTGCTGCTCAGATGGACGGTGCTATCCTTGTTATCGCTGCTACCGACGGCCCGATGGCTCAGACTAAAGAGCACCTTCTTCTCGCTCGTCAGGTTGGCGTTCCCTACATCGTAGTATTTCTTAACAAAGCTGATCAGGTTGACGATCCCGAGCTCCTTGAGCTTGTTGAAATGGAAGTTCGTGAGACTCTTAACGAGTATGACTTCCCGGGCGACGACACACCGATCATCGTTGGTTCTGCTCTTAAAGCTCTTGAGTATTCGGGCGACGATATTAACGCTCCCGAGCTTAAGCCGATTTGGGACCTTATGGATGCTGTTGATAACTACATCCCGACTCCCGACCGTAAATCAGACCAGCCGTTCCTTATGCCTGTTGAGGACGTTATGACCATCACAGGCCGTGGTACTGTTGCTACCGGCCGTGTTGAGCGTGGTGTTCTTAAGCTCAACGATGAAGTTGAAATCGTTGGTCTTACCGACGAAAAGAAGAAGACCGTTGTTACCGGTATCGAGATGTTCAGAAAGACTCTTGATTATGCTGAGGCAGGCGACAACATCGGCGCACTTCTTCGTGGTATTCAGAGAACTGAGATTGAGCGTGGCCAGGTTCTTTCTAAGCCCGGTTCAATCCATCCTCATACAAAGTTCAAGGGCCAGGTTTACGTCCTTACTAAGGACGAGGGCGGCCGTCATACACCGTTCTTCAATAACTATCGTCCTCAGTTCTATTTCAGAACTACCGACGTTACCGGTACTATCACTCTTCCCGAGGGAACTGAGATGTGCATGCCCGGCGATAACGTTGTTATGAGCGTTGAGCTTATCACTCCTATCGCTATTGAGCAGGGTCTTCGTTTCGCTATTCGTGAAGGCGGACGTACCGTTGGTTCAGGCGTTGTTACTGAAATTGACGAATAATTCGTTAATACGATAATTAAAAATCACCTCTGTTTTTCAGGGGTGATTTTTTTATGTTCAGACCGAATTTCGGGACTGTTATATTTTTACTATTGACACAGAACAAATGTTCGGTTACAATGACGGTACAATAATTTTTTCGGTGATTTTATGGAACGGGCAATACTTCATTGTGATTTGAATAATTTTTACGCTTCGGTTGAAACGGTTGTTTCTCCGGAACTGCGCGGCAAAGCTATTGCAATTTGCGGCAGAACCGAGGATAGGCACGGCATAGTGCTGGCAAAGTCCGAGGCGGCAAAAAAATGCGGGGTAAAAACAGGCGACGTTATATGGCAGGCAAAGGGCAAATGTCCTAATCTTTTGGTTTTTCCTCCTCGATTTTCCGAATATATCAAATATTCACGTGCGGTAAAATCAATATACGGCAGATACACCGATATGATAGAGCCGTTCGGTATTGACGAGTGCTGGCTTGATGTAAGCGGAAGTACACGGCTATTCGGCTCTCCCGATACCATCGCCGATGATGTCAGAGAGGCTGTAAAAAAAGAACTCGGACTTACTATTTCCGTGGGTGTGTCATTCAATAAAGTGTTTGCAAAGCTCGGTAGCGATATGAAAAAGCCCGATGCGGTTACGGTTATACGACGTGAAAATTTTCGCGATATGATTTGGCAGCTACCAGCCGAGGATATGCTATGGGTCGGAAGAAGCACCTCTAAGGTGCTTAAAAAGTACGGTATTATAACAATAGGGGACATTGCAAAAAGTGATCCTGCGTTCTTAAAGACTACGTTCGGTAAGAACGGCGTTGTGTTGTGGCGCTGCGCCAACGGCCTTGAAAATTCGCCCGTCTGTAATATGGGTTACAGACCTCCGGTCAAGAGTGTTGGCAGGGGAGTTACGTGCGTAGACGATTTACGAGATAATGATGAGGTGTGGCGCGTCCTACTATCTCTGTCCCATGCAGTGTCGAAGCATCTTAGGGAGGACGGCCTTCTTGCCGGCGGTGTGCAGATAGGAATTAAAAACACCGCATTGTTCACGTCACAATCGCAGAGTAAGCTCATTTATCCAACACAAAACAGCCGAGAAATTGCCCTTAAAGCCTTTTCGCTGTTTAAGCAGATATATAAATGGCAAACTCCGGTAAGAGCTGTCACGGTGCGCGCAATAGAGCTTTTAAATCCGGATAAGCCTCAGCAGCTGAGCCTCGGCTTTGATATGACGCGTCATGAAAAGCTCGAAAGACTCGATAAAGCAATGCTTCGAATAAACGAGAAATACGGCAAGGGTACCGTTGTGGAGGCAACTGTGTTAAACGGCACAAAAATGCCGACAACAGTACCGTCAGCCGATAAGGATATATCGTTTTTGCCTTAGAGAGATAACATAAAAAAGCGGCTGTAAACGGTTGAGTGCTACTCAGCCTTTACAGTCGCTTTTAAGTTTATTCCGAAAGCTCAAGCCACTCGGTTTCAGCATCCTCAAGGCAGCTCTCCTTGTCAGCAATCAACGCGAGAATATCCGATAATTTTTGATAATCGCTCGAGACGTCGGGCTTTTCCGACTCCGCTTTAAGCGTTGCAATTTCAGCTTCAAGACTGTCCATTTCGCGCTGAAGAGATAACAGCTTAGCTCTGCGTTTTCTGTCGTCCGCCTTGTTCTTTTTGTTCTCTTTGTATGCGGCTTTATTCTCGCTGTCCGCTTTAACGGTTTTTTCGACGATTTCCGGCTTTTTATGCTCAAGGTAATAGTCGTATCCGCCGTTGTATTCATTAAATCCCGTCGGGAACATCTCGATAATTTTATCCGGTACGCAGTTTAAAAAGTACCTGTCGTGAGATACCGTTATCAGCGTACCCGTAAATTCCTTCAGAGCGTCGTCAAGAGCCTCTTTGGCAATGTAGTCAAGGTGGTTGGTAGGCTCGTCGAAAATCAGCACATTGGCGCGCTTAAACATTATAATGCAAAATGCAACCTTGGCACGGTTTGCTCCCGACAGATCGCGTACCCGTTTAAATACAGCCTCATCCTCAATCAGCAGCCTGCCGAGCGCACTTCTTATTTCAAATTCAGTCTTTGTCGGATAAGCTCTGTGCACAGCCTCTATTACGGTGTCGTCAAGGTTGAGGTCGCCGAGCTCCTGGTCAAAATAAGCGACCTTTACGTTTCCTCCGAATTTGATCTGCCCCGTATATGGTATTTTTTTAAGAACAGCCTTTAAAAAAGATGATTTGCCGACGCCGTTTTTGCCTATAATCGCGATTTTCTCGCCTTTTAAAACCTCAAGAGAGATGTTTTCATAAAGCTGCTTGCCGGTTGCGGCGTTTCCGACATAGATTCCGACATCCTTGCAAGAGAGCACCACCTTGTGAGGCTCAAAATCATATTCAAATTTGAAATGGACTTCCTTTTGCTTTGGGTTGGGCTTTGCCTGAAGCTCCATTTTTTCAAGAGCCTTAACTCGTGAGCCTACGCTGTTGCTGCTTGAAGATTTAGCGAGATTTTTTGCGACATAATCGCGCATTGCGGCAAGCTCGGATTGTTGCTTTTCATATTCCTTTTCGGCGTGGCGTATTCTCTCTTCCTTCTGAGTTAAAAATGCGCTGTAGCCGCCCTTATATTTATACAGACTTCCGTTTTCGATTTCGCATATATTATCAGCTACCTTGTCGAGAAAATATCTGTCATGTGATACTATCAGTACCGAGCCCTTGTATGAAGAGAGATAATCTTCAAGCCAAGTCAGCATGGTAAAGTCCAAATGGTTTGTAGGCTCGTCCAAAATGAGCAATTCCGGATTGTGAAGCAGTATTTTGGCAATGCCGAACCGTATTTTTTCACCGCCGCTCAGGTGAGCCGTCTTTTGTTCGAGGTTAAAATCGCCGAACCCGAGCCCGTTTAAAACTATGTTTATTCTCGTGTCTGCAGTGTAGCCGTCAAGAGCGTCATATTGGTTTGTCAGTTTTTCGTAAGCTTCCGAAAGATTTCTGTATTCCTCGGAGCCGGGTGTTGAGGCTGAAATTCGTTTTGATGCTTCAAGCAGTTTTTCTCTTACGTCATAGACCTCCGAGAGTGCGTCCTCGATTTCCTCTCTCAGAGTATTTTCGGAGTTCAAAGCTTCGTTTTGCTTGAGGTATCCTATTTCAAGCGAGCTTTTGACGGTTCTCGTACCGCTGTCAAAGGGGAGTAGTCCGGTGATAATATTGAGAAGCGTGCTTTTGCCGGCACCGTTTACACCGAGCAGACCTATTCTTTCATTTTCGTTTATGCTGAACGAGACGTCCTTTAAAACAACTTCGTCCAAAAAGCTTTTGCAGATTTTATCAAGTGTTACAAGCATTCCTGCTCCTTATTTAATGAAACGGGATACATCTTCGTTTTTACCCAATATCATAAGCGATTCGCTGTCGGTAAAAACGTGTTCCGGCTTCGGAAGGGGGAATATGTTGTTCCCTTGCTTTGTTGCAAGTATGCTGATTCCGTATTTTGAACGCACATTTACCTTGAGTATGCTCTTGTTAAGCCAAGAAGAGGGGACGGCTATTTCATAAATAGAGTATTCATCGTTAAGCTCTATATAATTAAATATATTGTCCGAGCCGTATTTTACCGCAAGTCTTTCGGCGGTCTCTTTTTCGGTGTATATTACGTCGTCGGCACCGTTTCTCAAGAGAAATTTTGCATGAACGTCGCGGCTTGCCCGTGCGAGTACAAACTTGGCACCGAGATCCTTTAATAGAGCCGTGGTTTCAAGAGAACTTTGGAAATTATCTCCTATGGCAACAACGCACAGGTCAAAGTCTCTGACGCCTATCGTTTCCATGAACCGTTCATTTGTGGCGTCACCGATAAGAGCGTTTGTGACAACCGATAAGACATTGTTTATACGCTCTTCATTTATGTCTATGGCCATAACGTCATTGTTTTGCTCACTGAACTTCTTCGCCATATGGCGTCCGAAACGTCCGAGTCCGATTACTAAAATAGATTTCATTTTTTATCCTTCCTTACCCAATGGTTATCTGTTCTTCCGGATATCTTGATATATCCGGTGCCTTAGATTCTCTGAGAGACAGCAGTAATGTCAGACCGCCGACTCTTCCGAAAAACATCAGGCATATCAGTATAAGGTGCGAATAACCTCGTAAAAACGGAGTCACACCGAGCGTTACACCTACCGTACCGATAGCCGAGGCTGTTTCAAACAGTGCTTCCTTCATGGTTATGCCGTCAATCCAAGTAATTGCCGCACCCGAGGCAGAGAAAAGAGCCATATAGAGAAATATAAGGCATACTACGTGTCGTAGGGCGTCCGGCGCGATTCTGCGTTTAAAAATCTCAACATCTTTTTTGTGCTTGAGCTCAGAAAAGATGCTTGCAATAAGCACCGCAAGCGTTGTTGTCTTAAATCCGCCGGCCGTTGAGCTCGGCGAGCCGCCGATAAGCATAAGAGCGGTCATGGTTATTACTGATGCGTCGGAAAGTTTTGTCAAATCGACAGTATTAAAGCCGGCGGTTCGAGCCGTTACCGACTGGAAAAAGGCGGCAATTATTTTGTGAGGAACCGAGAACCCTTTAAAAGCGTCGCTTTTTATGTCAAATATAAGTATCAGACCTGCACCTACGACTATCAACATGGCAGTTGTGACAAGAACGATTTTTGAATGAAGCTTCAATCTTCTGAATATAAATTTTGTGTTCATAAGATCCGCCCATACAAAAAAGCCGAGTCCGCCGATTACGATGAGCAGCATAACAGTAATGTTGACTACTATATCGGCACTGTATTCGGTGAGTGAGGTGTATTCGTTTCCCGGTGTACCCATTATGTCAAATCCGGCGTTGCAAAATGCGGAAACAGAGTGAAATACGGAAAAATAAATTCCCTTTAAGACTCCGAATCTCGGAACAAATCTCGTTGCGAGCAAAAGTGCTCCTACGCCTTCTATGAGAAATGCTCCTCGAATCGTAAAGCGAGTCATTTTGACTATTCCGGCCATTTGAGGCGCATTTATCGATTCCAAAAGAGTGTATCTGCTTTGAAGTCCTATATTCTTTTTTGTAAATGTCATAGCGCAGACTGCAAGAGTCATAAAACCCAAGCCGCCTATCTCGATGAGACAGAGTATAACAATTTGCCCGAAGAGCGACCAGTATGTGGCGGTGTCCTGTACTACAAGCCCGGTAACACACGTAGCTGAGGTGGATGTAAACAGCGCATCCTCAAACGATGTGTGGATTCCGTCTCTCGAAGAAATGGGCAGCGTCAGAATAAACGCCCCCAAAAATATTATAGCTATATAGCCGAGTATTATTTTTCTGTCTCTTATACACATCTC
>ENA-UAGQ01000166-UAGQ01000166.1-human-gut-metagenome-genome-assembly--contig:-NODE-166-length-16306-cov-3.639714_pt1 | contig 16306 bp, 10 predicted proteins | sample MGYA00243412_ERZ654346 | MGnify/ENA primary metagenome ERZ654346 (study PRJEB26926, sample SAMN06165147) | human gut metagenome | biome: ENVO:00009003; feature: ENVO:2100002; material: ENVO:00002003...
AGAGGATACTATAATCAACAAAATGCATTATATATCCGATGTTATAGTAACTGCTGAACGTACCAAGCAACAAGTAAAAAGTATTAGCCCCTTCCAACAACTCAACAAGAAGCAATTGCAACAACAAGGCATTACGGATATTGCTGATGCTTTACGTCGCTTCTCAGGAGTCAACATAAAAGATTATGGGGGTGCAGGAGGAATGAAAACTATCTCCGTCCGGAGTTTAGGAGCCAAACATACAGCCGTAGTTTATGACGGGGTTACACTCAGTGATTGTCAAAGCGGACAAATAGACTTGTCTCGTTTCTCTATTGACAATATCCAGCAAATTTCACTGACCATTGGGGACAATGAAGATATTTTTGTACCGGCACGTACAGTTGCTTCTGCTGCCGCCTTAAAATTACAAAGCATATCCCCGGATTTTTCAAACAAAAAAAATCACTTGACGGGACAGATAAAGACAGGTTCTTTCGGGATGATTAATCCCCTTATCCGCTACGAACAAAAGTTTAACGAAAAGATTTCAGCATCTACCACAGATGAATTTATGAGGGCAGACAACCTATATCCTTTCACTTTAGTCAACGGAGATTATGTTTCCAAAGAAAAACGCTATAACAACAACATTCAAACCTACAGAGGAGAACTGAATCTTTACATCAGCCCTAATAACAGAAGCACACTGAACGGAAAGATTTATTATTACGATACAAATCAGCAATTACCCGGTGCAGTCATTCTTTACAATGCGAAAAGCCGTGAGAAGTTACGCGAACGAAATTTCTTTTCACAAGTACATTACCGTACTTATTGGGAAAATAATCTTTCTTTGTTAATCAATGGGAAATTTAACTGGAGCCAATCTCATTACCACGATGAAGGAGGAAAATACCCCGGAGGAGAATTAAACGACCGTTATTTCCAACGAGAATACTATACATCAGGAGCATTACTATATACTCCGACTAGTCACTGGAGCATGGTTTATGCGGCAGATTACATATATAATAACCTAAATGCCAATACTCCTAACAATACAAGCCCTTACCGGCATTCTATATTACAAACAGTAACTCTCCGATATCAAACTGATAACATAACAGCTGTTGCCATACTACTCGGATCGATATATCTTAATGGTGCAAAAGAAGGAAACGGAGCTGAGAACCGACGAAAATTATCCCCTTCCTTCTCCTTTTCATGGAAACCTTGTACGGACGGACAGCTATACCTTCGGGCTTCCTATAAAGACATATTCAGAGTGGCTACTTTTTCTGAAAACTACTTTGACCGGATGGGTAGCCGTGACCTTCGTCCCGAAAAGGCCCAACAATATAATGTAGGCATCACTTACCAGAACAACTTTACAAGCTGGCTACCAGCAATCAGTCTGACATTGGATGGGTATTATAATAAGGTAAAAGATAAAATTGTGGCAATGCCCTATAATATGTTTATCTGGAATATGGTAAATTTAGGCAAAGTAGAAATTTGGGGAGTAGATGCCAATATAAACACCACTTTCCAACTGGCAAAACATTATTCCTTACTATTGACCGGAAACTATACCTATCAATATGCAGTAGATAAAACAGATCCTGAAGTCGTATATTACAAACATCAGATTGCATATACCCCACGTCATAGCGCAGGTGCTTCTTTAGCCTTGGAAAATCCTTTCATAAATGCTTCTCTTCATGCTACGGGTGTGAGCAAACGGTATATTGCATCCGAAAATCGTCCAAGTAATGAAATGGATGGATATATAGAATACGGCCTTTCATTATACCGCAGCTTCAAGATAAAGAAGTTTACATACAATCTTCGGGGAGATATTATTAATTTGGGAAATAAACAATATGACATAGTGAAAAGCTACCCGATGCCGGGTAGAAGCTATAAACTAACTTGCAGTATTCATTTTTAAAAATTATATAAGTATGAAATTCAAACATTTATTTTTTGCAGCAGCCTTATTTAGTATAGCCCCGCTGTTCTGTGCTTGTAACGATGATGACAATGAGATCGAAGTTCCTAGAGATCCGGAAGAAGACCCTTCTTCACAACCCGACACGACTCCTGAAGCAACTTCACCAACCGAGGCAACAGGCTTGTACGTTATTAATGCAGGTAATCTTAGCAACAATGTTAATGGAACACTTTCTTTTATTAACTTTGAAAAAGGAACAGCAAGCAACAATGTATTTTTTGACATAAACAAAAGAAGTTTGGGAGGTACTCCTCAAGATGCAATAGTATATGGTTCGAAAATGTATATTGCCATATATGGTTCAAATATTATAGAAATAGTAGACAAAAATACAGCTAAATCCATCAAACAGATTGTTCCGACATCCACTCAAGGGGAAGGTCCACGTGATATTATAGCTGCTAATGGAAAAGTATATGTTTCTATGTATGATGGATATGTTTCTCGTATCGACACTCTTAGCCTAACTATTGATGCTACATTAAAAGTTGGTCCAAATCCAGAAGAGATGACAGTGGCCAACGGCTACCTGTATGTTGCTAACTCAGACGGAATGAATTATGGTGCAGATTATGCAAATGGAAAAAGTGTTTCTAAAATAGGCCTAAAGACATTTACAGAAGCAAAAAGAATACCCGTAGGACTAAATCCCACTAAAATTTGTTCTACTACGGAAGGAAACGTATATGTCTTAGCAATGGGTAATTATAAGGACATATCAGCTAAAGTACAAAAAATTGGCAATATGAATATTGTTACAGATGTAACGGAAGCAACATTAATGACTGTAAAAGATAATACCCTTTACCTTATCAATGCTCCTTATGGCGCAACGGCAAATACTTATTTCAGTATAGATACAAAAACAGGAAATGAAACAAAAAATTTAATAGATCAACCTGTTGATAGCCCTTGTGGCATCGCAGTCAATCCATTTACCGGAAATATTTATATCAGTTCTTACAATATGGTTGGAGGATGGCCAAGTTATACCACTGATGGCTATGTAAACGAATATTCGGCAAACGGCAAATTTACAAACAAATACGATGTAGGGGTAGGTCCATGCGGATTAACCTTCTTACTGAAATAATAAAATATGGTTTTGCTTCTCTTCACTTTTGGTGAAGGAAGCAAAACTATATTTCCCTCATAAATTAAATAATCTCATAAAGCTTCCCTCACTTTTTGATAACCGTGTAGAGATTATCAGCCCGGGATGCCTTCCCGATGGGCTGACGGTGGAAAGCATCAAACTGGGAAGCGCCGTAGTACGCAATCCTTTCATTGCCAATTTCTGTGCTAAAACGATGCCTTATCGTGGTCTGGGCTCAGGGATTATACGTGCACTTCAAGAAGAACCGAATATAAAATTCATCAATGAGCCGGTAGGAATGCAGTTTATTTCAGTAATAAACAGAATCGCTGATGAGGGAGTAAACGAAGATGAGGGAATAAACGAACTTGAAAGCCTTATCCTCACCTTCTTGGAAAAGAAACCCGGTGCAAAAGGATATGAAATTGCAGAATATATCCAAAAAGGAGCTGCTACGACAGAGCGTTATTTAAAATCACTGAAAGATAAAGAATTAATAGAATACAAAGGTTCCCGTAAAACCGGCGGATATTATAAAAAATAACATGAAACAAGTAATCCTATTCATCTTCTTGCTTGCCCTTCTTTCCTCCTGCGGCGGAAAAAGCAAGAGTTCTTCTGTAATAGAAGCAGAAGAAGCAATCCCTTTGCGTTATGCAGAAAACCTCAGCCTGTCTGCAACCGAAGACTATACCATCGCCCGTCTGCGCAATCCATGGGATACGACCCGGATACTGCATACCTACGTCTTGGTTGACAAAGAAAAGCCCCTGCCTGCCGACTTGCCCGAAGGGACACTTGTCCGCACGCCATTGAGCAAGGCCGTTGTTTACTCATCCGTACATTGCGGATTGCTCAACCAGATTGGTGCTTTGAAGAGTATTGGAGGAGTCTGCGATTTGAAGTATATCAAACTGCAAGAAGTGCAGGATGGCTGCCGCACAGGAAGCATCGCCGATGTAGGGAATGGAATGAACCCGGATATAGAAAAGATAATCGACCTGCACCCCGATGCCATTATGCTCTCCCCTTTCGAGAACAGTGGCGGATACGGACGGGTGGAGAAACTCAACATCCCCATTATCGAATGTGCAGACTACATGGAAACTTCGGCATTGGGACGTGCCGAATGGATGCGTTTCTACGGCCTTCTGTTCGGTGAGGCACAAAAAGCGGACAGCTTGTTTGCCGAGGTGGAAAAAAACTATAATGAGCTGAAAGCATTGGTTGCTCCCCTTTCATCTGCGCCGAACGTTATCAGCGAACTGAAAAATGGTTCGGCTTGGTATGTTCCGGGAGGTAAAAGCACCTCTGCACGCATCTATGCGGATGCCGGGGCCAATTATGTGTTTGCCGATGACGAGCATAGCGGTTCTGTTCCCCTAGCCTTCGAAACCGTGTTTGACAAAGGTCAGAATGCAGATTTCTGGCTCATCAAATATAATCAGGCCATTGACAAGACTTATAAGGAATTGGAGCAGGACTATGCTCCATACACCGGTTTCCGCGCATTCAAGGAACGCAACATTTATGGATGCAACACAGGGAAGGTAGACTTTTACGAAGATTCCCCTTTCCATCCCGACCGATTACTGAAAGATTTGATAAAAATATTCCATCCTACGCTTTTAGAAGGGTATGAATTAAAATATTTCACTAAATTAGCGGAGTAAATCACCGTAGGGTTATGTCAAAACGTGGATAATGCTGCCCCTACAGCTGACGATGGGATAGGCCGGGTTAGTTTTGACACACTCCCTACAGTGGGCGTAACCCCAAACAGTATCAATGAATAACAAAGGAACAAAATACGGTATCATACTGCTCCTCCTCATCCTTGCATTGACAGGAGCCAATTTGCTGTTCGGCTCGGTAAACATCCCTGCCGATGCGGTGTGGCATATCCTTACAGGCAATGAAGTAGAAAAGGCGAGTTGGAGTTTCATAGTCTGGGAATCCCGCCTGCCGCAAGCCATTACCGCCCTCCTTTGCGGAATGGCACTCGCAGCATCGGGACTGATGTTGCAAACCACATTCAATAATCCTTTGGCCGACCCTTCCATACTGGGAATCAGTTCGGGAGCCAGTTTGGGAGTTGCCTTGGTCATGCTGGCAGGCGCAGGTACGATTACTGCCGGAGTATTCACTTTATCCGGATTCCTGTCCGTCATTATCGGAGCATTCATAGGCTCCATGCTGGTGATGGGAATCATCCTGTTCTTCTCCACTTTGATAAAAAACAGCATCATGCTGCTCATTATAGGTATCATGATAGGGTATATCACTTCATCTGCCATCTCCCTGCTCAACTTTTTCTCCACGGCAGAAGGGGTGCATTCCTACATGATTTGGGGAATGGGAAACTTTGGAGGAGTATCTTTGCAGCAGCTTCCCTTTTTCTCCTTGGTCACAATGGCGGGACTGCTGATTACCATACTGCTGATAAAGCCTCTGAATGCCCTGCTGCTGGGAACACGCTATGCCGAAAACCTGGGAATCAACATCCGCCGTACACGTAACCTGCTGCTTGTCGCCACCGGATTACTGACAGCGACGACCACCGCTTTCTGCGGCCCGATTTCCTTTATCGGACTGGCCGTGCCGCACATTGCCCGCCTCATGCTGGGAACCTCCAACCATAATTCCCTGCTACCTGTCACCATGCTGACGGGAGGAGCCATTGCCCTGCTCTGCAACTTCATCTGCATTCTGCCGGGCGAAGCAGGTATCATTCCGCTGAATGCCGTCACTCCGGTCATCGGTGCGCCCATTATTATTTATGTCATTGTGAACCAACGTAAAATCCAGTACTTCAACTGATGGAAAAGCAAGCTGTCATCACCGCCACAGACCTGTGCATAGGTTATCGTACCCACAAAGGAGAAAAGAAAGTGCACGAACACCTTTCTTTCAGACTCTATCCGGGAGAACTGACCAGTCTGCTTGGAGCAAACGGGGCCGGAAAGTCGACTTTACTCCGCACCCTGTCCGCTTCGCAACCTTCACTGGCAGGAGATTTGCAATTGCTGGGCAAGCCTTTGCAGCAGTATTCGGAAAAGGAACGTTCGCGCACCATCGGTGTAGTCCTGACAGACAAGACACAAGCCGGAGGGCTGACCGTGTATGAACTGGTAGCTTTGGGACGCCAGCCGCATACAGGCTTCTTCGGACGGCTCCATCCCAAAGACCATCTCATTATCAAAGAGGCATTGGATGCCGTAGGCATTGCCCACAAAGCCGAAAGCTACACCGCCGAACTTTCGGACGGAGAACGGCAAAAGGTAATGATAGCCAAAGCATTGGTTCAGGAATGTCCGCTTATCATCTTGGATGAGCCGACCGCTTTTCTGGACGTGGTGAGCCGCATAGAAATCATGACTTTGCTGCATCAGCTGGCGGTGGAGCAAAACAAGGCCATCCTGCTATCCACCCATGACATAGAACAAGCCCTGGTACTGTCGGACAAGCTTTGGCTGCTGTCCAAAGAAACAGGACTGCAATGCGGAGTGACGGAAGATATGATTCTGAACCATCGGATGGACACGCTGTTCTCACACAGTAATATCCGGTTCGATTATGATCATGGCATCTACTATCCAACCGTGAATGGAAAGCAGGAAATAACGGTGGAAGCGACAGACGAAACCTTATTGCACTGGACTATCAACGCACTGAACCGTCACGGATATACTTGTCTGCAAACCCAAAACGTTCCTGCCGGTCTGCCCCATCTACAAGTCATCGCTCCCGATGCCTTGTACCTCACCCGGGGCGGGAAACAACGGACATTCACTTCGTTCGGGAAGTTGCTGGAAGAAATAAAATAAAGACACGCATCAACCATTCCGGACCACGCGCAGTATCTCTCTGTAAATCAACAATATAATGTGAAAAAACATTCTAAATTCCCCTAAAACGGTTTTCCATTCTCCGCTATCAAATTCGGCTTGACGTATATCGGTTGTTCTAATTCCTGTGCCATAGTTGCGGTTACTTCCTTGCAGGAGAGCGTCATAAGGCGTATTTTTGCCCATCTGCATTTGTTGCTTCACCCAAGTGAAGAGGCGATTTCACTTAGATGAACAGCCGTTTTCGCCCAAGTGAAACAGTTGCTTCACCCAAGTGAAATATCAAATGAAACGGAGTGAAAGATACGGTAGGAACAAACTTTGTTACATACGTAACAGGATTCGATAGCCGGAAGCATACCGATTGAAGGAGGTTTGAGATTCTTTTACACAGAAAGTAACTAGTAATGAGCACGTTGCTGTGACGGAACTTTTTTGTTCTTTATGTAAACAAGCCCAAAGTAACTATTCAATCCGCCCCTACGGTGAACCATTGGATAGTTACTTTGGACTTTTGCCCCCCTCTTTTCTTATCAGATATCTATTTCTAAAAGCTATTCTTTCATCAAATAGCCTTTGAAACTTTCAAAGTCTTTTTCCATCGGAACACTTTGTTTGGTTCCTTTCATAAATGCTTGCAGTTTGGCGGGAATCTCCACTTTGTCTCCAATGATGCCTTCCACAGTTTCCAGGAATTTAGCCGGATGTGCCGTTTCCAGGAAAATACCCGTTTCGCTGGGGGACAATCCTTCGGATAAAGCACGATAACCGCAGGCTCCATGCGGATCGAGCAAGTAACCGGTTTCCCGATATACCTCACCCACCGTTTCACGAATCTGTTCATCCGTATAAGTCGCACCAGAGATATCCGCTGTTATGGCAGCATGACTGTTACCGTACAATGCCAGTACACGGGCAAAATTACTTGGATCTCCCACATCCATTGCATTGGCAATAGTAGCTATGGAAGGGCGAGGATTGTATTTTCCGGTCTGTAAGTATTGGTAGAAAATATCATTCCGGTTATTGGCTGCAATAAAACGCTTGACAGGCAAGCCCATGCGTTTACCAAATAGTCCGGCGGTGATATTACCAAAGTTTCCGCTAGGTACGCACACTACCAGATGATCCGCTTTTCCTTCTTTCTTTAACTGCGCGTAGGCATAGAAGTAATAAAATGCCTGTGGCAGGAAACGAGCCACATTGATGGAGTTGGCAGAAGTCAACTTCATGTGCGCATTCAAATCAGCATCCATAAACGCATTCTTAACCAATGCCTGACAGTCATCAAAAGTACCGTCCACTTCTAACGCTGTGATATTCCGCCCCAGAGTAGTGAACTGCTTTTCCTGAATTTCACTGACTTTTCCTTTCGGATAAAGCACATACACATGAATACCTTCCACTCCGAGGAAGCCATTGGCTACAGCACTACCGGTATCCCCCGAAGTCGCAACCAGTACATTCACCTGCTTTTGCCCTTCTTTTTTAATGAAGTAGCCCAACAAACGGGCCATGAAACGTCCACCTACATCTTTAAATGCCAATGTAGGACCATGAAACAGTTCCAAAGAGTAAATATTATCCTTTACCTTTACGGCAGGAACATCAAAACTCAATGTATCATAAACGATCTGCTTCAGTGTTTCAGCAGGAACATCCTCACCGAAGAAAGCATCGGCCACGCGATAAGCAATTTCCTGAAACGACAGATTCTCAATCTGATCATAAAACTCTTGCGGCAATGGCTTGATGGCCTTGGGCATATACAAACCTTTGTCAGAAGCCAGCCCCTTCACTACAGCTTCTTCCAGAGAAGCATCGGAAGCCTGGTGATTCGTACTGTAATATTTCATAGTAAACAATTTTTCAATGCGTCAATGTGCTAATGTGCCAAGGGCTTTGCATGGAGGGTTGCCATTGGGGCAAATTAGCAAACTGCCACATTATTTTTTCATAAATTCATTCATAAACTCATCTTCTTTCAATATTCCATAACTGCCTTCCACACATGCCACTTCATCAAAGGTCTGCACACAGTCCGGTTCTATACCGGGATAATAGATAAGGAAAGGCACAGGTTCGGCCGTATGGGTACGGAGTTCGCAAGGCGTAGGATGATCCGGAAGCACGGCGATAGCCACAGGCTCATCCCAATCCTTCACTGCTTCATAAACAGGTCCTACAACACGTTTGTCCAGATTTTCAATAGTAAACTGCTTCAACTTAAAATCTCCTTCGTGACCGGCCTCATCACTGGCCTCAATATGCAGATACACAAAGTCGTCCGTCTTCAATGCTTCCAATGCCGCAGCCACCTTATTCTCATAATTCGTATTATATAAACCGGTAGCCCCCTCTACAGCAATACGGCGTAATCCTGCATAATGTCCTATGCCATTGATTAAGTCCACCGCTGAAATAACAGCCCCTTTCTTTATGGCCGGATACTTCCCGGAGAGAGGTTCCATCTGCGGGCGATACCCCGGACTCCAAGGCCAGATACTATTAGCAGGATCTTTGCCTTCGGCTATACGTTTTTGATTAACCGGATGATCTGCCAACAATTCCTGGGAAGCCAGGATAAGATTATTTATCAATCCGGCTGTTTCCTGCGCCTCCGGTACTTCCGCCTTCACCATGAGCGGACGGAAAGGCTGCAAAGGCACATCATGGGGCGGGGTGCAGTCCAATTGTTTATTTCCCCCTTTTATCACCAACAAATGGCGATATTGTACACCGGTATAGAAATGAATCCGGTCAGAACCCAATTTTTCTTCCAAATATCTAACCAGCACATCAGCTTCTTCGGTAGTGATATGTCCGGCGGAGTGATTTTTTATCTTCTCATCTTCGATGCAGATAATGTTACAACGCATAGCCATATCGCCCGGTTGCAACTCCACCCCGATGCTTGCTGCTTCCAACGGCCCACGGCCTTCGTACACCTTCGGTAAATTATAGCCCATAACAGACATATTCGCCACTTCACTACCCGGATGAAATCCGGGAGCAACTGTAACCAACCTCCCGGTACGTCCCATAGCGGCCAACTTATCCATATAAGGTGTACTGGAGTATTGCAGCAATGTTTTGTTTCCCAGTGATTCGGCAGGCCAGTCGGCCATACCGTCGCCTAAAATAATAATATGTTTCATAAGCCTAAATATTAGCGATGCTCATGATATCGGCAAATACTCCGGCGGCAGTCACACTGGCACCGGCCCCATATCCTTGTATCATCATCGGATACTCTTTATATCGCTCGGTTGTAAGCAGAATAATGTTGTTGCTGCCTTCCAGACCATAGAACGGATGTTTGCTGTCCACTTCCTGCAAAGACACACTGCCTTTCCCATCTTCCAGTTTGGCTACAAAACGCCAGCGTTTGTTTTCATCCTCCAGCTTTTGACGGCGTGATTCAAAATCCGTATCCAGGGAAGGTACTTTCTTCCAGAACTCCTCCAACGGGCCTTCAAAGAAATCATTCGGTACAAAAAGATGTTTTTCCACATCTTCCTGTTCCAATTTATATCCGGCTTCACGAGCCAGAATAACCAGTTTACGAATCACATCCTTGCCACTCAGGTCAATACGCGGATCGGGTTCCGAGTAGCGCTCTTCCTGTGCCATTTTGATGGTCTTGCTGAAAGGAATGTCCGCGCTGATTTTGTTAAAGATGTAATTCAGCGTACCGCTCAATACCGCCTCTATTTTCAAGATCTTGTCTCCGCTGTTTATCAAGTCGTTGATCGTGTTGATAATAGGAAGTCCCGCACCGACATTGGTTTCAAACAGGAATTTCACACCCCGGCGGCGGGCTATTTGTTTCAGTTCACTGTAAACGGAGTATTCGGAAGAAGCGGCAATCTTGTTGGCAGCTACGACCGAAATATTATTCATCAGGAAATCTTTATATAAAGACGCCACCTCGGCACTGGCTGTACAATCCACAAACACAGAGTTGAATATATTCATACCTATAATCTCGTCATGCAACACCTGGGTGGACGAAGGCATTCCTTTCTCTGCCAACTCTTCCTTATAATGTGACAAGTCTACGCCTGCACGGGTAAACAACGCATGATGTCCATCGGCTATACCTACCACTTTCAGTTTCAAACCGCGTTCCTGCATCAACTTTTGTTGCTGACAACGGATTTGCTCTATCAAACTGCCTCCTACCGTACCTGTACCGCAGATAAAAAGGTTCAGCACCTGATATTCGGACAGGAAGAACGAATCATGAATCACATTCAATGATTTGCGCAGTGACTTGGATTCTACCACGAAAGAGATATTGGTTTCCGAAGCACCTTGCGCACAAGCAATCACACTAATGCCGTTACGGCCTAAAGTCCCGAACAGCTTACCGGCGATGCCCGGTGTATGTTTCATGTTCTCACCGACAATGGCAATGGTAGCCAAATTCATTTCGGCAACAACCGGACTGATTTCCCCCATTTCTATTTCTTTGGAGAATTCCTCATTCAGCACTTCACAAGCCAGTGCCGCATCTTGATTACGCACACCGATAGAAGTACTGTTCTCGGAAGATGCCTGCGATACCATAAACACGCTGATGCCGTTTTGTGCCAATGCTTTAAAAATCCGGAAATTCACTCCGATCACTCCCACCATTCCCAGACCGGTAACCGTAATCAAACTCGTATCATTGATGGATGAGATACCTTTAATGGCTTTAGAACCGGAATTCACTTCCTGCTTTATGATAGTTCCCTCGCCTTGAGGATTGAATGTATTCTTAATCAGAATAGGAATATTCTTATGACATACCGGATAAATAGTCGGCGGATAAACCACCTTCGCTCCAAAGTTACAAAGCTCCATCGCTTCCACATAGCTCAACTCATTAATGGTATAGGCCGTACTGATTACACGCGGGTCTGCCGTCATGAAACCATCCACATCCGTCCATATTTCCAAGCTATCCGCATTCAGTGCCGCAGCTATGACAGAAGCGGTATAATCTGAACCGCCACGTCCCAAATTGGTCACTTCACCACTGTTTTTATCAGTAGAGATAAATCCGGGAACCAATGCCACTTCCGGTAATTTCTGGAAAGTTTCTTTAACCAAGCGAGTGGTCAGTTCGGAATCCAGAATATGTTTGGCATGTTTTTTTTCAGTCTTAATGAAGTTGCGGGAGTCATACCATACAGCCCCCTTTATCAACGAAGCTACAATAATAGACGACAAGCGCTCACCATAACTTACAATAGTAGCCGACGTTTTAGACGACAAGTCCTTTATCAGATAAATTCCCTGAAAAATATCCTTCAGTTCACTCAACAATTCATTGACCTTATCCAATAAAACAGTACGCTCATTACCTGCCGGAATTACGGTATATACCATTTCAATGTGACGATTCACAATTTCACGGTATTCTTTCTCGTATGCGGAATCCCCATTGGCAGCCATCTGCGAAGTATTGATTAACTTGTCAGTTATACCGCCCAATGCCGACACAACTACAATTACGGGCTCTTCAACTGCCTCTACTATCTGTTTGACGCTTAAAATGCTGTTCACGGAACCTACGGATGTCCCGCCGAATTTCATAACTTTCATGCAATTATCTATTTTTATTCCAGCTTCTTTTGCCATTCTGTCCTCCGAGCCATTTCAAGTCCGGTAAAGAATCTACTTTCGTTTCACCCAGCATGACAACGAAAAGAAACTGTATCTGTTTACACTAAAAAAATAAAATTAAAAGCTTGTTTTGCTTACGTCCGTAAGCGTGTATCACGTAGAAACACATATACTATCCTTAACCCCGAGGGGTCATTGTTGTGGATGTGGACATTGTAGTTGTCATGTGCCCCATCCCTAATGTGGTGGTTGTATGGAGATAGTATATCGTCATTTTATTATTGTTCTTCTTCTGTTTTTTATTTGAACGATGCAAATATAAAAACAATTTCCTACAATCTATCACAATTTCCCATTTTTTTGCGATAAAATATAAGAATGCTTTTTATTAAAGCAGAAATAAGACAAAACTTTTTTATCCTGCCCATGTTGATATGCAGAACTATTTCCTTACCTTTGTACAAATTCAGCCTCAAGTTGCGCTGTTTTAATTATCCCGTAAGAATATGGCAAAGGAAAAGACTGTATATGTATGCACCAACTGTGGGCAGGATTCACCCAAATGGGTAGGGAAATGTCCGTCTTGCGGTGCATGGAACACATACGTAGAAGAAATTATACGCAAGGAACCTGCAAACAAAAGACCGGTATCCGGTCTGGAATCCGTAAAAAGCAAGCCTGTCACACTGAATGACATTACCGGAGGGGACGAACCTCGAATTGATATGCACGACGAAGAACTGAACCGGGTATTGGGAGGCGGTTTAGTACCGGGATCACTCGTTCTACTGGGCGGTGAACCGGGGATAGGCAAATCCACTTTGGTGCTGCAAACCGTACTTCATCTGCCTGACAAAAAAGTATTGTATATATCGGGAGAAGAGAGTGCCCGGCAATTAAAACTGCGTGCAGACCGTATCCCGCATAATTCTTCCGACTGCCTGATAGTCTGTGAAACTTCGTTGGAGCAGATTTACGTCCATATCAAGAATACACGACCCGATTTAGTGATTATCGACTCTATTCAAACCATCTCAACCGAAACGATAGACTCTTCTCCCGGCAGTTTGGTACAGGTACGTGAATGTTCCGCTTCTATTTTAAAATTTGCCAAAGAAACAAATACGCCGGTCATTCTGATCGGCCATATCAATAAAGAAGGAAGCATTGCCGGCCCCAAGGTACTGGAACATATTGTAGACACCGTATTGCAATTTGAAGGTGACCAACATTATATGTACCGCATTCTCCGCAGCATCAAGAACCGTTTCGGAAGCACCGCCGAACTGGGCATTTATGAAATGCGCCAAAACGGTTTGCGCCAAGTGAGCAACCCGTCCGAACTGTTGCTTAGCCAAGACCATGACGGGATGAGCGGGGTTGCTATCGCCTCTGCCATAGAAGGAGTCCGCCCTTTCTTGATTGAAACACAGGCTTTAGTCAGTTCGGCAGTATATGGGAATCCGCAACGTTCTGCCACCGGATTTGATTTACGACGTATGAACATGCTTCTGGCAGTACTTGAAAAACGGGTAGGATTCAAACTGGCACAAAAAGATGTCTTTTTGAATATCGCAGGTGGATTGAAAGTGAATGATCCGGCCATCGACCTGTCTGTCATCAGTGCCATTCTATCCAGCAATATGGATACGGAAATAGAACGTGACACCTGCATGGCGGGTGAAGTAGGACTGAGTGGTGAGATCCGACCTGTAAACCGTATTGAGCAACGCATCGGAGAAGCAGAGAAATTAGGTTTCAAACAAATTCTTATACCGAAACATAATTTGCAAGGAATGGATACATCAAAATTAAAGATAGAAATCATTCCGGTAAGGAAGGTAGAAGAAGCGTTCCGGGCTTTGTTTGGATGAGATAAATAAGAGAAAACTTAATTTGAATAATGATATAAAATGACAAAAGAACAATCATACCCCCCGACCTGCATAGACTGCGGCACACAGAACTGCAAGTTCAAAGAGCGCACTTACCCTGAATTTTGTCTGACTACCCATTTGGAACAAGAAGATTTGGAATGGGCGTTGAAACAATATAACGACAACAACAAGATAATGGCAGCCAGTGCCGAAGTGGAATATGAAGGTTACTGCCGATTAACCCGTGTGGAAGAAATCATGACTTTCGCACGCAAGATGGGATATAAAAAACTAGGAATTGCCTATTGTATCGGACTGGTGAATGAAGCCCGTATTTTTGCCCGCATCCTCCGTGCTAACGGCTTTGAGGTATATTCAGTAATCTGCAAAGTAGCCGGAATAGCCAAATCCTCTATCGGAATCCCCAAAGAATGTGAAAAAATCGGTGCGGCAATGTGTAACCCTATCCTACAAGCACGCCTTCTCAACCAAGCACATACAGAGTTGAACGTGGTTATCGGACTATGTGTGGGACATGACAGTTTATTCTACAAGTACTCTAATGCCTATACTACAACTTTAGTGACCAAAGACCGTGTGACAGGACACAACCCTGCCGCCGCACTATATACCGCCAATTCTTATTACCGTAAAAAATTAATGCCGGAAGGCGAACAATCCAAATAAGAACCATGATACAGGAATTTCAAATAAGAGTCTTGCCTGAACAAGCAGCCAACGAACAGTCACTGAAACAGTTCATCGGACATGACAAGGGATTGGATATACGTACCATCCATGCCCTTCGCATCTTAAAAAGGAGCATAGACGCACGTCAACGCACCATCTATGTAAATTTGAAAGTACGCCTATATATTAATGAAATGCCACAAGATGAGGAGTTCACCCGTACTATATATAATAAGGTAGATGGGAAACCACAAGTCATTGTCGTGGGAGCAGGACCGGGCGGACTTTTTGCTGCCTTGCGATTAATAGAGTTAGGACTCCGGCCTGTCGTAGTGGAACGAGGTAAGAATGTACGCGATAGAAAAATAGATATCGCCCGTATCAGCCGTGAGCACAAAGTTGCCCCTGAAAGCAACTACAGTTTCGGAGAAGGAGGAGCAGGAGCCTATTCAGACGGCAAACTCTATACCCGAAGCAAAAAGCGAGGGAATGTGAACAAAATTCTGAATGTATTCTGCCAACATGGCGCCAGTACCTCCATCCTGGCAGATGCCCATCCCCACATCGGTACAGACAAGTTGCCGCGTGTGATTGAAAATATGCGGAATACCATCATAGAATGTGGTGGTGAAGTGCATTTCGAAACACGAATGGATTCCCTTATTATAGAAAAAAACAAAATCACAGGTATAGAAACAAATACCGGAAAGACTTTCAAAGGACCTGTTATTCTGGCTACCGGACATTCCGCACGGGATGTGTATCGGTGGTTGTATGACAATGGTATAGAGATGGAAACCAAAGGAATTGCAGTAGGAGTACGTTTGGAACACCCGTCCATGCTGATTGACCAAATACAATATCATAATAAAAACGGACGTGGAAAGTATCTGCCTGCCGCTGAATATAGCTTTGTGACACAAGTAGAAGGACGTGGTGTCTATAGTTTTTGTATGTGTCCGGGAGGATTTGTTGTTCCTGCCGCAAGCGGTCCGCATCAGATTGTAGTAAACGGCATGAGTCCCAGCAACCGCGGCTCCAAATGGAGCAACTCCGGCATGGTGGTAGAAATCAGGCCGGAAGATCTGGCGGAAAATAATCTTTTTACAGAAGAATTAAAAACGAAAAGTGAAGAATTAAAAGCCACTAATAAAAATCATGGTCAATGGACTACCGACCATTG
>ENA-UAGQ01000181-UAGQ01000181.1-human-gut-metagenome-genome-assembly--contig:-NODE-181-length-15700-cov-7.115756_pt1 | contig 15700 bp, 10 predicted proteins | sample MGYA00243412_ERZ654346 | MGnify/ENA primary metagenome ERZ654346 (study PRJEB26926, sample SAMN06165147) | human gut metagenome | biome: ENVO:00009003; feature: ENVO:2100002; material: ENVO:00002003...
ATATACAGAATTCCAATGATTTCAAAGAACAAAAGATGTGTATAAAGGGTAGGGCGTTGCCCTGGGCTATGTGCTTTTGCCCCTTCGGGGCGTCCTACTCGTGAGTTTTGACACGCCCTCAACCAAGATAATATTTCCATCAGTTTTATTGGTGCACTTGAGACAAGTGTACCCCCTGATTGGCGACTATAGCTTCACGGTGCGGAACCTTCTGACCACGCCGATGACCAGCGCATGCGTATACGTGTGCTGCTTGAGGTTGTTCACGTTCGCCTGACGCCAGTTGCCGAGGTATCCGATGCGCCATGTGGTGTGCAGCGCGCGGAAGTCGAGCGTGAGCATCTGGCGCAGCGAGGGCGTAGACGCCACGGTTGTAGGCACGCAGTTGTGGTCGTAGTTGCCGCGTGAGAATATCTCGTAGTAAGATTGTCCGTAGTTGGGCGAGAACATCAGTCCGCAGAGCGGCGCCGACGCCTCGTAGTGCAGCGTGAACGGACGCTTCTGGCGCTTGAAAAGTCGGAAGTCGAAGTCGGCAGCAACGGTAGGTTTCAGTTGCAGGGCGAAGCGCGCCTGTGCAGGATTGTTGCTTCCGCGTGTGTTGTAAAGAAAGCCTGCGCTCAGCTCGGCTGTGCCGCCGGCAAGAAGGCGCAAGCCGCAACTGCCCACGGGCATTTGCCACTTGCGCAGCAGCGAGTAGCCGAACGTATATCCGCCCGCAATCTCACCGCCGTTGCCCGAGCGGTTGTCGGCAAAGGCGATGTTACCCTCGTGCAGCAACTGGTGCACGAAGCGGGCAGAGTCGTTCTCACGGCGCGTGTGCGAGATGAAGCGCACATCCGTGCCGCGATATTTCTCGGGCGAGAGATAAGTGTCGAGAATATTGGTGTAGCCAACGCCCAGCATAAGAGCGTTCTCTCTTATGGGGTGCTGTTTCTGAGGCTGCTGTTGTAGGGGGTGCTGTTGTAGGGGGTGCAGTTGTCTCAACTGCACCGACCTATCTGTATCTGTGTAATCTGGTGCAGTTGAGACAACTGCACCCCCTAAAATAGTACCCCCTTGAGTGTTGCTTGTTGGTGCAGTTGAGACAACTGCACCCCCTAAAATAGCATCCCCTTGAATGTTGTTTGTTGGTGCAGTTGAGACAACTGCACCCCCTGCAACTGCATCCCCTGAGATACACCATAGTATGGCGACTAATAGACTAAAGATCCTCATTCTCGGTGAAAAGATTTAGTTGACCAGTCATTTCGTCTATCACCTGCTGCTGGCTCTTGCCCGCATCGGGGTCGAGGTTCGTGTCTTCCGCATCGTCGCCCTCGCCGTCTTCGCCCTCCTCCTTTTCGGGTTCGGGGAAGCGTGTAGGCTCCAGTTCCTTCACATCGAGCACGTCGAACGTAGTGACGCGCTTGCCCTTCGCCTTGAAGCCCTTCACGGCGATGAACTCCTCGGCGTCTATCTCCAGCGGCGGGCGCTGCATCTCCGTTCCGTCGGGCGCTGTTGTGGGCGCAAGGCTCACCTCGAAGCGCGGGAACGGCGTGTCGGTGAGCATCACCAGCTTGCTCTTCGGGTTCTCGCCGATGTAGTTCTGCCAGCGCTTTGTAGCCTCCATGCGGAAGCGCTTCAGGTAGAGACAGTCGCCGTTGTCGGCGTCGAACAGCACAGCCGTCCACACCTTGTCCGGGTCCCACTTCTCTATGATCTTTATGTTGTCCTCGTAGTGGTTGTTGGCGTCGAACGTAGAGATGTAGAAGTTGCCGTCGTCGAGCACCACAAGTATCGAGTCCTCGTCGAAGAATTCGCCCAGCAAGCGTCCGTGCTCGTCGTAGTTCAAGCGGTTCACGTCGGGGTCGTACCACACCTTTCTTCCGCCCAGCGTAGAGTGGCCGTGGCTTTTCAGGCCGATGCGGTGAATAGGGTTGCGCGTCACGAGGTTGCCCTTCGATGTGCGTCCCTTGATGCCCACCTCCGAGAAGTCCTTTTCGATGAATATGTTTCTCAGGCGCGGGTTAGCCTCCAGCGTCACCTTTATCACCTCCGCCTCGCCGTTGGGGTTGGCTGTGAAGTAGAGGATGCGCGAGCCTGGTGTGCCCTGCGTGCAGTCGTATTCGCGACCCGCCGTCATCGTAGGCACGAAGAATCGCTTTATGTACGAAGCGCCGCCCTTTCCGTCGCGGTAAACCACGTTGTATATGGTGCGCTTGTCGTTCTTCTTGAACACCTGCACGTGCAGAATGTTCTTTCCGACGAATATCTTGTCGGCGGCATGCACCATCTTGTACTTGCCGTCCTTGAAGAACACGATGATGTCGTCGATGTCTGAGCAGTTGCACACGAACTCGTCCTTCTTCAGACCCGTGCCTATGAATCCCTCGGCGCGGTTGATGTAGAGCTTTTGGTTAGCCTCCACAACCTTCGACGCCTCGATAGTGTCGAAGTTGCGAATCTCGGTGCGGCGCGGGTGGTCCTTGCCGTACTTCTCGCGCAGGAACTCGAACCAATGGATAGTCACCTCGGTCATGTGCGCCAGGTCGTACTCTATTTCCGCCAGCTCTGCCTTTATGCGTGCTATCAGTTCGTCGGCTTTGTCCTTGTTGTATTTCAGGATGCGCTGCATCTTTATCTCAAGCAGTCGCAGAATGTCGTCGCGCGTAATGTCGCGGTGGAACGAATACTCGAAGTTCTGCACGCGGAACACCTGCGTCTTGAACGGTTCGAGCTTAGAGTCGATGAAGTCGACCACCTCGTCCTGCGACTTAGCCTGCTCGAACTTCTTCTCCTTGTAGATGCGCTCCTCGATGAAGATGCGCTCCAACGACGAGAAGAAGAGTTGCTCCTCAAGCTCAGCCTTGCGTATCTGCAGCTCGCGGCGCAAGAGGCCCATAGTAGAGTCGGTAGAGTGGCGCAGCACGTCGCTCACGGTGAGGAAGCACGGCTTGTTGTTTTCGATGACACAGCAGTTGGGCGAGATGTTTATCTCGCAGTCGGAGAAGGCGTAGAGCGCGTCGATAGTCTTGTCGGACGACACGCCCGGCGCCAAGTGAACCTGAATCTCCACCTCGGCAGCCGTGTTGTCGTCCACCTTCTTAGCCTTTATCTTTCCCTTCTCGATGGCACGCAGAATGGAGTCGATGAGCGTAGACGTAGTCTTCGAGAACGGAATCTCGCGAATGACGATAGTCTTCGGGTCGAGCTTCTCTATCTTTGCGCGCACCTTCACCGAGCCTCCGCGCTGTCCGTCGTTGTACTTCGCAACGTCTATCGAACCGCCCGTAGGGAAGTCGGGGTAGAGGTGGAACTCCTCGCCACGCAGATATGCAATGGCAGCGTCGCAGATTTCCACGAGGTTGTGTGGCAGAATCTTCGAGCTGAGACCCACGGCGATGCCCTCAGCGCCCTGCGCCAGCAGCAACGGGAACTTCGCCGGCAGCGTGATTGGCTCCTTGTTGCGTCCGTCGTAAGAGAGCTGCCAGTCGGTAGTCTTAGGGTTGAACACCACGTCGAGCGCGAACTTGGAGAGGCGTGCCTCGATGTAACGCGGCGCCGCAGCACGGTCGCCCGTGAGGATGTTACCCCAGTTGCCCTGACAGTCGACGAGCAAGTCTTTCTGTCCCATCTGCACGAGAGCGTCGCCGATGGAAGCGTCGCCGTGCGGGTGGAACTGCATAGTGTGTCCGACGATGTTCGCCACCTTGTTGAAGCGTCCGTCGTCCATGCGCTTCATCGAGTGGAGTATGCGTCGCTGTACAGGCTTCAAGCCGTCCTCGATATGAGGCACAGCGCGTTCCAGGATTACGTAGGATGCGTAGTCAAGGAACCAGTTCTGATACATTCCGCTAAGGTGGTGTACGGCAGATGCGTCGAAGCGGTTAACAGGCTTGTAGTCGGTGTGTTCGCTCGGCATCGTGTCTTTTATCTCGTCGTCCATATATGATGTGGGTATATATAATTAATGTGTATTTTAATGCTTACAGGCAAAAGTACAAAATTTTTTCTAAAATCAAGCCGTGTTATTCAGAATAATAGTTGTAACTTTGTAAAGTAGCATTAAACATAAACATTCAAATGGGAGAATATATAGTATCGGCGCGTAAATACCGCCCGATGACGTTCGACTCGGTGGTGGGGCAGGCTGCTCTCACCGCTACGCTGAAGAACGCCGTGAAGAGTGGCAAGCTGGCGCACGCCTACCTGTTCTGCGGTCCGCGCGGAGTGGGCAAGACGACGTGTGCGCGCATCTTCGCCAAGGCAATCAACTGCATGAACCCCACGGCAGACGGCGAGGCATGCGGCGAGTGCGAGAGCTGCAAGGCGTTTGCGGAGGGTCGCTCGTACAACATCTTCGAGCTCGACGCAGCCAGCAACAACTCCGTAGAGCACATCAAGTCGCTCATGGAGCAGACACGCATACCGCCGCAGGTGGGTAAGTACAAGGTATTCATCATCGACGAGGTGCACATGCTCTCGCAGGCTGCCTTCAACGCTTTTCTGAAGACGCTCGAGGAGCCGCCGGCTCACGTGGTGTTCATACTCGCCACCACCGAGAAGCACAAGATTCTGCCTACCATTCTCTCGCGTTGTCAGATATACGACTTCGAGCGAATGACCGTAGAGAACACCATCAACCACCTGAAGCATGTGGCTGAGAAGGAAGGCATCACGTACGAGGAGGAGGCTCTGGCGCTCATAGCCGAGAAAGCCGACGGCGGAATGCGCGACGCGCTCTCCATCTTCGACCAGACGGCGAGCTTCTGCCAGGGCAACATCACGTACGAAAAGGTGATAGAAGACCTCAACGAGCTGGACGCCGACAACTACTTCAAGTTCGTCGACTATGCGCTGGCGAACAAGGTGAGCGAGTGCATGGTGCTCCTGAACTCGATTATAGAAAAGGGCTTCGACGGCGGCAACCTCATCAACGGACTCGCCTCGCACGTGCGCAACGTGCTCATGGCTAAGGACGAGCAGACGCTGAAGCTGCTCGAGGTGAGCGAGCAGCAGCGCGCCAAGTACAGTGCGCAGGCTAAGGCGTGCCCGACGCAATTCCTCTACAAGGCTCTGAAACTGATGAACCAGTGCGACCTGAGCTACCGACAAAGCAGCAACAAGCGTCTGCTCGTGGAGCTGACGCTTATCCAGGTGGCGCAGATAACGCAGCCGGAGGATGCCGACAGCGCGGGGCGTAGCCCCAAACAGCTGAAAACCCTGTTCAAACTTCTTGATTTCACCCGGACAAAAGCGGCTCAGCAGGTGGCTGCTCCGGGCAATGCGGCATCTGCGGCTTCGGCTCAGTCGGATGTCGCCCAAACCGTTGCTGCCCAGCAGCAGGCTCCGGCAGGTGGATCAACCAATGCAGCTGCGCCTTCTGCAGCTTCTTCTGCGGCGTCTACGGCTTCTTCTGCGGCGAAACCCGCAGCTGGCGGTCCGCGCCTTAAGCTGTCGTCGCTCGGCATGACCTTCCAAAGCCTACAGCGCAAGGAGGCTGTGGCTGCGAAGAAGGAGGCTGAGGTGACGAACAAGGACGAGAACGAGCAGTTCACGCAGGAACTCCTCGAGCTGCAATGGCTCTCGATGTGCAACCGTATGCCGCAGAAGATGGTGGGCCTCGCCTCCAGAATGAAGAACATGCAGCCGCGTATAGCCAACTTCCCCGACATCGAAGTGCTGGTGGACAACCAGATGCTGCTCGACCAGGTGAACGAGATAAAGGGCCGCATCCGCGTTACGCTCGCCAAGGCTCTGCACAACGGCGGCATCACTCTCTCGTTACGCCTCGCCGAGGCTGAGGAGATAAGTCGCCGAAAGACAAAGAAAGAGGTGTACGACGAATTGATGCAGCAGAAGGAAGTGAAGGCGTTCGTAGAGTCGTTAGGGCTGGAACTTGTTTAAAAGTAAAAAAGTAAAAGAGTAAAAAGAGCTTTTAGAAGTAAGAAAGATGAAAAGTTAGGGCTGGATTCCAAACAAGGATTCCTGCCCTAACTTTTATTCGTTCCTATCGAACCCGACGTTCATTCTTGTCAAATATAGAGTGTGTGTGAAAAACTACAAAATAGAGGCGAAGGGCTAAGCGTAGGAGGAGGGTGTGCATTCTATGTTTTATATGTCTTCGCAGTAAAACCTCACGAAAAGTCATCGTCACCCGAACGGAATCTGATCGGACGGCGAACGGAATCTGATCGGACGGCGAACGGAATCTGATCGGGCGGCGTACGGAATCTGATTAGACGGCGGACGGAATCCGATTAGACGGCGGACGCGAACGGTGAGAAAAGCTTAGGTAGAGTAGTGTAAACTACCCAGTTCTGTTTACACTCTCTTCTCCACAATGCTTTCGATGTACTTGCACACCATGTTGATGCCTTTCAGATTGTCGCCACCCTCGGGTATGATAATATGAGCGAAGCGCTTTGTAGGCTCGATGAACTGCTCGTGCATCGGCTTGAGCACCTTCAGATAGCGGTCGACAACCATGGAGACGGTGCGTCCGCGGTCGATGGTGTCGCGCTGAATGTTGCGTATGAGTCGCTCGTCGGGGTCGCAGTCGACGAAGATGCGCAGGTCCATCATGTCGCGCAGGCGCTTGTTGAGCAGCGTCATGATGCCCTCCACTATTATCACCGGCTTCGGCTCTACGTGTATGGTCTCCTTCTCGCGGTTGCACTTCAGGTACGAGTACGTAGGCTGCTCGATGGCGCGGCCCTCGCGCAGATCGTTAATCTGCTTTATGAGCAGTTTCCAGTCGAAGGCGTCGGGATGGTCGAAGTTGATGGCACGGCGCTCCTCTTCGGTCATGTGCGACGTGTCGTTATAGTACGAGTCGAGCGGCACTACAGCCACGTGGTGCGGCGGCAATGCCTCTACTATCTTTTTCACTACCGTTGTCTTGCCGGAACCAGTGCCGCCGGCAATACCGATTATCGTAATCTTGTCGTTTGTCATAATCTTATGCTTATTGATATATTGCGCTGAACATTCTGCTGTAGAACTCGGCTTTGCGCTCGGGTTTCATGGGGTAGGCGCGCGAGCTGCTGGGCATGCGCCAGAGGCGTAGCGTGCGGTCGGCGAAGGCGAACTGCACGTTCTCGCCCACCTTCGGCTGTGTCTTTATGTCGAAGCAGGAGCAGAGCACGTCGGTGGCTTTCTGCCCCGTGGTGACGATGTCGGTGAGCTCGGGCAGCGAGTCGACCATCGCCTTAAGGTCTGTCGGCTCCACTACCTCCAGGTCTTTGTCAGACGCCGTGTTCTTCAGACGGCGCACCTCCTTCGCCGTGTCGTACATGCCTATGCGATGCTCGTTGAGGAACGGGACGATGAGGTCGAGTCGGAATGTCTTGTGCTCGGTGTCGACGAAGTGGAGCTTGTCGCTGTAGAAGCACAGTCCGAAGATGCGCCACATGTCGTTGGTGAAGTTGGGGTAGTAGAAGCGCATCGACCAGCGCTGCTCGCCCGGCGGAAAACTGCCCAGCATGAGCAGTCGGCAGCCGTCGGGGAGGAATGGGGTGAACGGATGGCGCTCGGTATTCATTACTTCTGCTCCTTCACCAGGTACACTACTACCGGCAAGTGGTCTGAGTAGCCGTCGAGCCATACGCCGCCTGCAGTGGTGCGCTTCGGCGCGCCCTTGTATCTGCCCTCGCTCTGTATGAGATACGGGCGAATGTGAATCTGATGCTGCAAGTATTTCAGCGTAGAGAAGTCCTTAGAGCCGTTGGCGTTGAGCAAATTCGGCGTCATCACGATCTGGTCGAAGAGGTTCCATGTGCCGTTGTAGAAGAGCGTGCCCTTGCCCTGCTTTGTGAGCAGATTATACCACGGGTTGTACATGTCGTCCTTGCCCGTCTTCTCGATGGTAGGCTTGCAAGAGAGCGCCTCGGTCATCGACTTGTTGGTAGGGTCGTCGTTCATATCGCCCATCACGAACACCTTGCACTTCTTGTTGGCACGCAGCAGCGAGTCCTTCACGGCACGCACCTGTCTGCCTGCCACCTCGCGATAGTAGGACGTGGTGAAGCGGCTGGGCCAGTGGCACACGATTACGGCTACCGGCTCGCCGGCGAGAGTGCCGCTCACGGTGAGGAATCCGCGTGTGATGAAGTTGGAGTCCTTAGGCTCTTCGGGCACGTAGGGCACGAGGCGCACGTCCTTCACGGTGAAGAAGCGCGGGTTGTAGAGCATGGCGCAGTCGATGCCGCGGCGGTCGGGTCCCTCTACGTGTACATATTTATATCCGCGCTGCTTCAGCGGAACCTGCGCTGTGAGGTCGTCGAGCACCTTCGAGTTCTCCACCTCCGACATGCCTACTATGGCGCAGCCGATGCCAGGCAGCTTGTCGGTGCCAAGGTCGGCGATGGCCTGCGCCATGTTGCGCAACTTGTGGGTGTACTTCAGTCCGTTCCACTTGTACGAGCCGTTGGGCAGGAAGTCGTAGTCGCGCTTGCCCTCGTCGTGGCAAGTGTCGAAGAGATTCTCCTGGTTGTAGAAACCTACGGCGTAGAGGTTAAACTTTTTCTGTGCCGATGCTCCGAGAGTGATGCAGAGGAGCAAGGCGAGGATAAAAAGATTCTTTTTCATTTTAGTTATTTGCTTTTTTATTCTTGTTTCGTTTAATATACGAGTATATAGTGCAAAGTTACAGTAAATCCTTATTATTGCACCCTGTTTCATGCTTTTTTTGCATTAAAATACAAAACGTTACGCCCTTTTTGTGTGTTGCAGCATTGAAACACTATATTAATATAAATAAAGTAGGGAAACATTTCTTTAATTGAATAAAAATGTGTTACTTTGCAATCTATTTCTTTTGCTGCATGCTGCAGGCTTGCGAGCTTTCCGTGGATAGGATGAGACCTTTGCACGGCTGGCTGAAGTATGGAAAATGTAGCAGCAGCGATATAAACGATATTCATTAAATAATTATAAACACTTACATGCAAAAGAAGCTTAAATTAGCAGTGCTGGCAATGTGCTGCGCTCCGTCTGCATTCGCACAGACAGCAGCCGACTCGATCGGCTTCCACAGCGAAGCAGCGAGCGAGGCTGCCTTCACTTTTACAGAGGCACAGCTCGGTGAGGACGACGACATGACACAGAACGTGACCATCGTCAACTCTAACACCGACATCTATGCCAGCCAGGTGGGCTATCTGTTCTCACCGGCACGTTTCCGCTATCGTGCATTCGATCAGAAGTACAACGAAGTCTATCTCAACGGATTGCTGCTGAACGATATGGAGAGCGGACAGTTCCGTTACTCTCAGGTGGGCGGTCTGAACAACATGACACGCAACCAGGAGTTCGCCCTTCCGTTCGAAAGCAACAACTTCGCAATGTCAGGCATGGGCGGATCGAACAACTACAACTTCCGTCCGTCGGCAATGCCCGTAGGCCACCGCTTGACAGTAAGCGGCGCCAACCGCAACTATACCCTGCGCGGCATGTACTCGTACAGCAGCGGACTCTCTGAGAAGGGATGGGCGTTCACCGGCAACGTGAGCTACCGCTGGGCACGCAACGGATACGTAGAGGGCACATTCTACAACTCGCTCTCTTACTTACTCGCCGTGCAGAAGGTGATGGGCAACCACAGTCTCTCGCTATCTACATGGGGCAACCCGACGGAGCGCTCTACACAGGGTGCTGCAACGGACGAGGTCTACTGGCTCGCCAACAACCGCTACTACAACCCCTACTGGGGCTATCAGAACGGTAAGAAGCGCAACTCGCGCGTCGTGAACGACTTCGCTCCGAGCGCCATCCTCACATGGGACTGGAACTTCAACGAGAACTCGAAACTCACTACGTCGTTCTTCGGCAAATACTCTATGTACAAGAGCACAAAGCTCAACTACAACAATGCCGACAACCCGCACCCTAACTACTGGAAGAACCTGCCGTCGAGCTACTACGACGTATGGTACGGCAACAACGACTCGTATCGCACAGAGCAGGCTTACGAAGACTGGAAGACATCGTACGACTACTGGCGCGCATCGAAGGCTAACCGACAGATCAACTGGGACCGCCTCTACTATGCTAACAAGAACACAGCAGCTCAGGGCGGCGACGCTATGTACTATATCCAGGCTAAGCACAACGACAACCTCATGTTCTCGCTCGCTTCTACCTTCAACCACCAGATTGACAAGGACAAGAAGTTCAACGTAGGCGTGATAGCTGCCACAAACAAGGCTATGCACTACCAGACAATGGAGGACCTGCTCGGCGCTTCTCAGTTCCATAATATCAACACTTATATTATCTCTGACAAGTACACCGCAGCTTCGCCCGAGGCACAGTACGACCTCAACCATCCTAACGCTGTAGTGAAGGAAGGCGACCGCTTCGGCTACGACTACAACCTCTTCATCAACAAGGGAAAGCTCTGGACATCGTACACCGAGAACTTCGGACCGCTCAACTATACCGTGGCTGCCCGACTCGGCTACACATCTATGCAGCGCGAAGGCAAGATGCGCAACGGTCTGGCTGCTAACAACTCGTTCGGCAAGAGCAAGACAGCGGAGTTCGTTGACGGCGGATTCAAGTTCGGCTCTAACCTCACGCTCGGACACGGCAACGTGCTCACACTCGGTGTAGGCTACGAGCACCGCGCTCCTGAAGCACGTGCGGCATTCATGTCGCCGGAGGTGAACAACGACTTCGTTCAGGGTCTCAAGAACGAACGCATCTTCAGCACAGAGCTCGGCTATATGTACGAGAACTCTTGGCTCCACCTCAACCTCAAGGGCTACTACAGCCGCATGACCAACGTTTCCGACTGGCAGAACTTCTATAACGACGACACCAACTCGTTCATCTACGTGTCGATGACCGATATGAACAAGTCGTACTACGGTGCGGAGCTCGGCGCCAAGTTTAAACTCACCAGCTTCCTCGACGTGAAACTCCTCGGTACAATCAGCGAGGCGAAGATCACTAACAACTCTAAGCTCTGCTACATGGAGTCGACAAGCGCTACGCTGCACGGTACAGGTCAGGAAGGCGAGAACTACGACTACATACACAACAAGGGCATGCGCGACAGCGGCACACCGCTCACAGCGCTCAGCCTCGGCGTAAGCTATCACCAGAAGGGTTGGTTCATCGACCTCAACTGCAACTACTACGACCGCATCTATCTGTCGTACTCGCCCAACTACCGTTTCGACGAGAACATCAAGCGTCGTAACGACGTGATGAAGGCGCTCGACCGTCCTATCATCAACGACGTGACTGGCGAAATCATCCCCGGTGCACTCGATCAGGCTAAGGGACACGGCGGATTCATGCTCGACGGCTCAATCGGTCGCAGCATATATCTCAAGCACGGCTCGTTGTCAATCAACCTCATGGTGCAGAACATCCTCAACAACCGCAACATCGTTACTGGCGGTTACGAGCAGAGCCGAAGCGGATACACACAGAGCGCTAACCTGCGCGGATATTCGTTCGAGAAGAACCCGTTCAAGTTCTACGCTTTCGGTACAAACGGTATGCTGAACATTACTTATAAATTCTAAATCACAGAAAGAAGATGAAAAGTTTAAAATATCTGAAACTCGCGCTCTTCGCGCTTGTTATAGGTCTTTCGGCTACATCTTGTATGGATGACGACTGGACAGACCCTACTGGCGAGGTGGCACCGTTCGGCAACAACCAGCTTCAGGAGACCAACGTCGTTAACATCGCCGACTTGAAGTCGAAGTACAGCGCGCTGCTGAAGGACAAGGTGAACGACACCGTACGCATCGCCGACGGTGTGCAGATAAAGGCTCGCGTAACGGGCAACGATATCTCTGGCAATATCTACAACCAGATTATGCTCGAGGACGCTACCGGCGGCATCGTCATCAGCGTTGCTCAGGGCGGTATGTGCGGTCAGCTGCCTATCGGTCAGGAAGTGCTCATCGACCTCGGCGGACTCTACTACGGTGCTTACCGTACACAGCCGCAGATTGGCGTTCCGTACACCGACTTCAAGAAGAACCAGACTTACCCGAGCCGCATCAGCCGCACCGAATGGCAGACTCGCTTCAAGATTCTCGGCAAGGCAGACGCTTCGCTCGTCGTGCCTCATGTGTTCGAGACTTCAGAAATCAGCACTCTCAACAACGAGACCGTGGCACATAAGTACACAGGACAGATCGTAACGCTGAAGGGTGTTGAGTTCGACACCGCAGACGGCAAGGTTACATTCGCTCCCGAGGCAGAAGGTGCTGCAACAGGCTATGGTGTTACACGCTACTTCAAGGGCTACACCGCTCAGAAGAAGCAGATAGGCATCCGCACAAGCTGCTACGCCAAGTTCGCTGCAGAGACATTGCCGAAGGGTAAGCTCAACGTAACCGGTATTCTCACCGTCTACAAGACCAGCGCAACGTCGTCTTACGGCACAACCGTGCAGCTCGTTCTGCGCTCGCAGTCTGATATCGAGGTGCTCGAGCCGGAGAAGAACAAATAAAGCCTTTGCGATATAGCATTATCGGCAGCAAGGCTATCCACATTATTATTAATATACAACAAGCAAACAAACAAAAGAATATGAAAAAGATATTTTTCTCAATGCTCGTCGCAGCGATGACGGCATTCACATTCACAAGCTGTGAGGACGTTCCCGAGGCTTATGAAATTCCTGGTGGCGGCAACGGTGGCGGTTCAACCGAAATGACAGGCAATGGTACCGCAGAAAGTCCTTACACTATAGAGGACATCAAGAAGTCGGGCGCCACTGGCAGCAATGTCTTCGTTAAGGCTTACATCGTAGGCTTCGTTCCCGGCAAGGCTATCGACGAGGCTAAGTTCACAGCCGAGGGTTGTGAGGTTGCAAGCAACGTTCTCATCGCAGCTTCTGCTGACGAGACTTCTGTTGACAACGTAATGCCGGTACAGCTTCCTGTAGGTGATGTTCGCAACGCAATCAACCTCAAGGACAATCCTGCAAACTACAAGCAGGAAGTGGTTCTCTGCGGTAACATCGAGGCTTACTTCGGCAAGACCGGTCTGAAGTCGGTAGTTTGGGCTAAGCTCGGCGACAAGGAGTTCGGTGCAAAGCCTGGTACAGAGGCTGGCGGCGATACAGGAGCTGCTGGCACACCGAAGGGCACAGGTACAAAGAACGATCCGTTCAACAGCGTAGCTGCGAATGCTGAGGCAAGCAAGCTGGCTGCAAACGCTGTGTCTGAGCAGGGCTACTACATCAAGGGTAAGGTAGTATCTGTGAAGGAGGCTTTCTCTGCACAGTTCGGCAACGCTTCTTTCTACATCTCTGACGACGGCAAGGCAGACGGCCAGTTCCTCGTGTTCCGTTCGCTCTATCTCGGCAACCAGAAGTGGACAGAGGGTCAGCCTAACATCGCTAAAGGCGACGAGGTTGTGGTTTACGGCAAGCTCACCAACTACTACGGCAATACTCCTGAGACTGCTCAGGGCACTACATACCTTGTGTCTGTAAACGGCAAGACAGAGGGCGGTTCTACTGGTGGCGAGGACAAGCCGGGCGAGGACAAGCCTGCAGGCAATGGCAATATCGCTATCAACGGCACAACACTCACACTCTCTAACCCGAGCGTTCAGGCTGGTGCAACAACAGTAGAGGTGGTTCCTGGCGACTTCTATACAGAGAATGGTGCTGAGGTTACAACAATCACTCTTAAGGACGGCACAAAGATCGTCTTCGACGCAAACGGCGAGAAGAACGGTCCGAAGTATTACACAGGTGCTAACTACTCTAACATCCGTGTTTACAAGAACAACACTATTACATTTGAGGGCCACAAGGCAATCGCTAAGATAGAGTTCAGCTGCGATGTAGACAAGAATAAGAATGTCAATTGTGTTGGTAACGAGACTGCTACTGTTGTTATCGACGGCAAGACAATGACTTATACAAACGTCTTCAAAGAGGCTTCTGGCGGTGGCGTTCAGTTGCGTATAAAAAAGATCGTAATCACATACGCTAAGTAATAGGCTTATTTACTATCGTAAGTAATACGATTCTTTAATATTCCAAGCCGTTTCAAACATTGAAGCGGCTTGGAATTTTTGTTTTCAAAAATTTGTGGGTCTCATAAAAAAGTCGTAACTTTGCATCCGCTAAGCGTTTGAAAGCGAATTATTTATTTAACACTATAACAATTTAAACAAAATGAAGAAGGGAATTCATCCAGAAAACTATCGCCCCGTCGTATTCAAGGATATGTCCAACGGCGATATGTTCCTTACAAAGTCTACATGCAAGGCTACAGAGACAGTAGAGTTTGAAGGCGAAACTTACCCAGTAGTAAAAGTCGAAATCTCAAGCACATCTCACCCGTTCTATACAGGTAAGAGCAAGCTTGTCGATACTGCAGGTCGCGTAGATAAGTTCATGAACCGCTACGCAAAGGTTCGCAAGTAAGGAAAAGAACGAGATATATACTTCAGATAGACACGCTCTATTTTTGAATATGAATATTGAGGGTGTGTTCCATTCGTAGTTGCATATACGTATGGAACACACTCTCTTTTTTATTTGTAAAAAGAAGCTTTTAAAAGTAAAAGAGTAAAAAAGTAAAAAGGGGCTTTTAAAAGTAAAAAAGTAAAAGAGTAAAAAGGCTTTTTAAAAGATATATTCAGATGAAGCATTATTATAAATACGCATTGCGCTGCGCAGCGATGGCTGTGCTGATGCTCTCTGCGCTCACCTTCAGCGCTTGTGGAGACGACGAGGAGGGCGGCAACGGCAGCCAGAGCGGACAGGTAGACAAGAAGAACAAGAACGCTAACGTGCCATCGGCTGCCAACGGCTACAACAAGGCGATACAGCGCACCGAGTTCCCAGCTCTGAAGCAGGGCGGCAAACAAAAGGTGCTGGTTTATCGCATGAAGTCGACGGCGTACGACAAGGACGGCGTTAACTTCTCGGTGGAGTGGGACTGCAACAAGCGTTCGCAGCGCTGGACGTGCTATCAGATGCACCGCGGATATTCGGGCAAGTATTCGCGTGAGACGGACTTCTTCTTCTTCGACACCACGAACCTCAATAGCAACGAGTATTGGGGCGAATTCAAATACTTCCCTGGTTACGACCGTGGACACATCTGTCCGAGTGGCGACCGCACTGCATCGAAGGAGATGAACGTACAGACTTTCGTTATGACGAATATGCAACCACAGTATCATAAGTTTAATGGTTTCGACAAGAAAACAGGTGATAATGGCTTGTGGGTGCGTATGGAGAACCAGCTGCGCAAGTGGGCTGACAAGCTCTCGGCAACGGATACTATCTTCGTCTGCAAGGGTGGCACAATCGACAGCGAGGCTAACATCATAACTCGCATCGACGGCAAGCTCATCGTGCCGAAGTATTTCTACATGGCTATCCTGCGCAAGAGTTCGTTTGGATATGCGGGCATGGCGTTTTGGAGCGAACAGACAAATGCGTGGCGCATGAACGAGACGTTGGGCTCACACGCTATCTCTATCGCAGAGCTTGAGAAGCGCACTGGCATCGACTTCTTCTGCAATCTGCCTGATGATGTGGAGGCGCAGGTCGAGAAGACGTTCAAACCGGGTGTCTGGTCAGGCTTGTAATCTGTATCCTCCCACAGAATTCACTCTGCTGAGATAATCTCCCACAGAATTCACGGAATACACAGAACTTTCTGCTGAGGAAAGTAAGTTTATATTTTAACAAATCAAGTCAAGTATAAAACGGGTGTAACTA
>ENA-UAGQ01000183-UAGQ01000183.1-human-gut-metagenome-genome-assembly--contig:-NODE-183-length-15643-cov-10.059918_pt1 | contig 15643 bp, 16 predicted proteins | sample MGYA00243412_ERZ654346 | MGnify/ENA primary metagenome ERZ654346 (study PRJEB26926, sample SAMN06165147) | human gut metagenome | biome: ENVO:00009003; feature: ENVO:2100002; material: ENVO:00002003...
CGAGCTTATGGCAAAAGCCGGGATTTATCAGGATTTTGTAAATATCCGTAAAAAGTCCTCCGGCTGGAGCCTTGCATAAAGGAGACAATAGTGATGATTCATGCGTCCGGAGAGGATTATCTGGAGGCTGTGCTGGTTCTTCAAAAGAATCACGGTGCTGTCCGCTCTATTGATGTTGCACGGCGTGTTGGAGTTTCAAAAGCCAGTGTAAGCTATGCGGTGTCGGCTTTGCGTGAAGGGGGCTTTTTAACGGTAGATAGTGATTACGTTTTGCATTTGACCGAAACAGGCCGGAATGTTGCCGAAAAAATTTATGAGCGGCATCAGTTCTTTACAGAGCAATTTATCGCAGCTGGCGTTGACCCTGAAATTGCAGAGCGAGATGCTTGCCGGATTGAACACGCCATCAGTCAGGACACCTTTGAAAAGATCCGGGATGCACACAAACAGGAAAAATAGGATACTAATGCCCGTCGTTCCAACTGTGCGGACAAGAGCAGCCAGTGGGGAAAATATAAGCCCACTGGCTGCTCTACATGAAAGACAATCATCGGCCCTTTTGTTTTCCCCTGTACATCACTTCAGCTTATCTGCGCTCATGCACAGGTCTATGTACCGTTGCGACTCTTCTTCACCCTTTCCTGCAAAGTAATCAAGAACGCACTTGGCAACGGTCTGCGGCGCTCTATCGTGGAACACGATTCCATCCAGACTGATGTCCATTTCTTCTGAGATCAGCGCAACCGTTTCAAATTTCGGATTGCTCTTGCACTTTTCAATCTCAATGACAGTTCGGGTACACATATTAAGCCGTTCCGCTAATTCGCGCTGCGTGATCTTTTTCTGCTCCCGCTTTTCGCGAAGCTTTTGGGCGAACAGGTCAAGAAAGTTCATTGTAAATCACCTCTACTACATTGTAGAGTGAGCCTCAATTCACTTAAATACACATGAAGCTCACATTGAATGAGCCACAAATCACATTTAGCGAGTTGGAGGTAATTTTATGATGTCACGGATGAACAGGAGATACTGCTAAGGCCGCTCGCGGTCATGTAAAAAAGCATAAGCACCGATTAGCCGTCCACTTCAAAAAGCACGCGGCTATCCCCCAGACGAGCTGCACTCACGAAAGCGAGTTGCAGCTCTCTTTTTATGCGGTTTGGTTCATCCGTGATTTAGCCCCTCCCGGTACAGTATTCGTTACTCATGTTTTCACTCGCACGCAAGGCGCTCGTTCAGGTCATCATGCCTGTTCGAGCGCCTTTTTACGTTTTCCTGTCGGCTGTCGTTCTCCGCCGGTGTTGGTCTGGTTCACCACCCACCCAACACCGAAACGGAGGACATATTATGTTTAACAGAAAGAGCAGCTATGCGCTGAACAAGAAAGACCCCAACGCTATCGTTTACATGGATGCCAACGAAGCCATCATCCGCCTGACCCGCGAGGACTTTGCCAGCGAGGAAGAATTTCTGAAATGGAAGTCCCTGTCGGATGCAGACTATCATGCTTCCGAGAAAGAGGATCATGTCTACGCTAATCATACCCTTGCACTGGACGAGCTTTCCGAGGAAGCAGCATCTATTCCCGCTGCGGATATCTGCATGGAGCAGGCGCATGACCGGGTGGCGGAAATCCGCCGTAGCACCCAAAAGGTTACGCAAATCAGGAAGCACCTGACGGACACTCAGTTCCGCAGGATGTGGATGTATTTCGTGGATGGAATGACGATTGACGAGATTGGAAAAGTCGAAGGCGTGTCGCATCAGGCTATTTCTCTCAACATTACAGCAGCAATCAGAAAAATCAAAAAATATTTCTGAGGTTTTTCAAAAACACCTTGCAAAAGTGGCCCAAAATCGGCGATAGGTGAAGGGACATTCTCCACGAAGCCTTTCGTTGAACGTTGAAAACTGAATAGACCATGATGCAGGCACAAAACCCGCGTGATAGCGGCATAAGGTGCGCCGCCACAACGATGGCTTCAAGGAGGTGATTCCGGAAAAGCCATCCGAGCGATCTACGCAGCCTTAGACCCGATTCGGCAAATCGGGCGCGATGACAGCGCGGCGGATAATGAAACTTGCTCACGCCCTCCCACAGACTTGAGGGGGAACCCTGCGGTATGCGCCAGCTCTTTGAGGCAGCGGTATCGTGGAGTTATGACAGCCCTGCCAAGGGCGGCCTGCATCATGCCCACTATCCGGGGCGCGTGGCAAATAGGATGGATCTTCTCAAATGGACAAGCAGAGCGGCTGCGCCGGTATTCGCCATTATGTTATGTGGCTCCAATTCTACCCGCGCAGCCGCCTCTCAAAGTCAGATACCATGCGCTGACGGCCTTTCCGTCAGCGCATTCATGTGACCTTGAGGAAACCCACCAAACCGAGAAAGGAGATCGCCATGATGCAGCCGACGCCAAACGAAACCCAAATCCACACGGATGAACTGGTGGACATCCGGGAAGTATCCGTAGACAAAAATCTTCCCAAGGAAGAACGCATTGTCGCCTTTATCCGCCAGATCAAAAATCCTTACCGCTTCCGCTGCGGCGATTTTGTGGTAAACGCCTGCTTTGCCGGGAACGGCGTTACGTTGGAGGAATGTCTGCAAGGCATTTTGCGCTGAGCGACATCCTCGCTTTTTTCCGCAGAGAGTGCTATGATCGGTGTGGAAAAGGATGAAAACCTAATAGCCAGATAACCACTCTTTTCATGCGGGAGCAGTCCGGGAGAAAGGAGTGCTTTTTCATGCCTAAATACAAAGCTACCGCTTACATCCGCCTGTCCTACACCGACGATCATTCCAGCGAAAGCGACAGCGTTTCCAATCAGCGCAAGCTCATTGAAAACTTTGTGGAGCGCAACCCGGATATTGAGGTCGTTTCCGAAAAGATCGACGATGGATACAGCGGCATCATCTTTGACCGTCCCGCATTCAAGGAAATGATGCAGGATGTCACCGATGGCAACATCAACTGCGTCATCGTAAAAGACCTCTCCCGGCTGGGGCGCGAGTACATCGAAACAGGCCGCTATCTGCGCCGGGTATTCCCGGCCTACGGGGTGCGCTTTATCGCCATCACAGACAGTATCGACACCGCCCACGACAGCGGCGATGATCTGACCGTATCGGTCAAGAACATTATGAACGAAGCCTACTGCCGGGACATTTCCATCAAGACCCGTTCCTCTCTGGACGTGAAGCGGCGCAACGGCGATTTCGTCGGCGCGTTCCCGGTGTACGGCTACATGAAAGCCGAGGACAATAAAAACCTACTCGTCCCCGATCCCTACGCCGCCCGCGTTGTCTGCGACATTTTCCGTATGCGGCTGGAGGGCGCAAGCGCCTCCAAGATCGCATCGGAGTTGAACCGGCTGGGTATTCTCTCCCCGCTGGCATACAAGAAGAACAATGGCCTGCCCTATGCGAAAAATGGCTATGCAGACAAGGCTGACTGCAAATGGTCGGCTACCACCATTATCCGCATCTTGCAGGACGAAACCTACACCGGAACGCTGGTGCAGGGCAAACAGGGTACGCCGCATTACAAGATCAAGCAGATGGAGCAGCGCCCCGCCTCCGAGTGGGTGCGTGTTCCGGATGCCCACGAAGCATTGATCGCCCGTCAGGATTTTGAGCTGGTGCAGCGCATCAAGGGGCTGGATACCCGCACTTCTCCCAACGAGGACACGGTGTACCTGTTCTCCGGTATTCTGATCTGCGGGTGCTGCGGAAGCCGCATGACCCGCAAGACCAACCGTGCAAACGGCAAGGAGTACCACTACTATTATTGTCCCACCGGCAAGAAAAAGGGCTGCGCCCATCCGGTCATGCTGAAAGAAAGCAGCCTGATCGACTGTGTGCGGGACAGCCTGAAAGCCTATATCGGCAATATTGCTTCGCTGGAGGCGCTGCTGACCGGCATTGACCAGTCCAGCATCAATCAGGCGCTTGCCAAGGAATACAGCGACCACATTACCGACAACGAGCGCCGGTTGGAGCAGGTGCTGGAGTTCAAGGCACGGCTTTATGAGAGCCTTGTGGGAGGTATGCTTACCAAGGAAGAATACGCTTCCTATGAGGCAAAGTACACCAAGCAGGCCGAGGACATTCGCGAGAGTGTCCGCGTTCTCAAGGAAAAACTCACGGAGGTTTTGGAAAACCGGAGTGAGCGCAACCGCTGGATTTCACAGTTTACGCAGTTCTCCACGCTGGAAACCTTAGACCGCAGGGCGCTCATTCACATGGTACAGAGCATCCGCGTCCGTGGCAAAAAGGAGCTGGATATTACCTTTACCCATGAGGACGAATACAAAAAGGCGTTGCGGCTTTTGGCGCTGGCAGCGCAGCAGAAAGATTACGAACAGAGAAAGGTGGGCTGAGCATGGCGAGAAAAAGCAGGAAAGAAACGGCTGCGGTGGCCGTGCAGGAGGCCGACACCGCTTGCCGCGCCGCGATCTACGTCCGCCTTTCGGTGGAGGATACCCACACGCACAGCGTATCCATTGAAACCCAGCAGATGATTATTGCCCGCTATCTGGAGCAGTATCCGGAGATTAGCGTGTACGATACCTACATCGACAACGGCGCGACGGGGACAAACTTTCACCGTCCGGGCTTTCAGCAGATGCTCTCGGATATTGAAGCCGGTCACGTCAACTGCGTCATTGTCAAAGACCTTTCCCGTTTGGGCCGAAACACCATCGACACCGGCTACTACATTGAGCAGTATTTCCGCATCCGCAGCGTCCGCTTCATTGCGGTCAATGAAAACTTCGACACCGCCGCCCCGGAGGATGCCCATTCCGGTATCATCATTCCGCTGCGGAACATGATAAACGAAGCCTACGCTTTGGACATCGGGCGCAAGATCAGGGCGCAGCAGCGGCAGGCCATGAAAGACGGCAAATTCATCGGTGCGCGTACTCCCTACGGCTATCTAAAAGCCGAGGACGATTGCCACCAGCTTATCATCGACCCCGTTGCCGCCGTTGTGGTGCAGCGGATGTTCCGTTGGGCTTCCGATGGTGCTGGCCTCAATACTATCGCCGTGCGGCTGAATGAAGCGGGCATCCTCACTCCCAGCCACTATAAGAAGATGCAGGGCAAGATTACTCACGAGAATTTGCTTGGCAACGGCAAGTGGCAGACCCGAACAGTCGGCGTCATTCTCCGCTCCGAGGTCTACACCGGCGATTTGGTGCAGGGGCAAACCAAAACCGTGGATCACCGGCAGGTCAAGGCCGATGCCGAGGAATGGACGGTGGTGCGGGACACCCATGAGGCCATAATCAGCCGGGAACAGTTCGCGGCGGTGCAGGAAATTCTCAATCAGACCGCCAGCCGCGCCAAGGCACGGGAGGTCAAAGCCTACACGCCGAATTTGCTCAAAGGCAAGGTGTTCTGCGCCCATTGCGGCGGCAGCCTGCACCGGCAGAGAAATATCCGCAAGAAGTCCGACGATGTGTACTTCTACCATTGTCTGAGCCAGAGCCGAATCAGCAAGGATGCCTGCCCCGGTGTGACCATCCGCGAGGATATGCTGCTGGATATGCTGGCGGATATGCTTCAGGAAGCGCTCAACACCGCTTTGGGCGACTACCGCCTGTCGCTTGCGGAGCTGCCCCGGCAGGCCGCTGACCGCGCTGAACTGCGGGAGAAGATCACCAGCCGCAGGCAGGAAGTCCAGCGGCTCCGCGGTATCGTGCGGAGTTTATATGAAAACCTCGTCCAAGGCGTTCTCACCAAGGATGAATACTTTGACTACAAGGAGAAGTACGAAAGCCGCATTGCCGATCTCGCCGTGGAAATGGAGCAGTTGGAGGACGGCCTGCGGACAATAGATACACAGATTGAGCAGCACCGGGCGCTGGAGCAGGATGCCGCGCAGATCAAGACCGACCGTGCGCTGACCGGCGTACTCATTGACCGTCTGATTGACCGCATCGAGGTATCCCACGACAAGCAGATCACGGTGCGCTATCGCTTCCAGAGCGAGTTTGAAACCTATGCGGAGGTGCTGGAACAATGCAGAAATATGTGATCGCCCTCTACATCCGCCTCTCCATCGAGGACTACAAGTACGATAGCCTGAGCATTGAAAATCAGAGCCTTGTTCTCCATGAATACGCGGCGTCCATGCCCGAAGCCCTGAACGCGGAGATTATGGAGTTCATCGACAATGGGTACAGCGGCACAAATTTTGAGCGTCCGCAGGTACAGAAGCTCATTGAGCTGGTGCGGGCCAATCAGATCGACTGCATCATCGTCAAGGATTTTTCCCGCTTCGGGCGAAACAGCATTGAAACCGGCTATTTCATCGAGCGTGTGTTCCCGCTGTTCCATACCCGCTTCATTTCCATCAGCGACGATTTTGACAGCAGCAAATTCAAGGGCGACACCGGCGGCATGGACGTAGCATTCAAGTATCTCATCAGCGAATATTACAGCCGCGATATGTCCATCAAGACCAAGAGTGCCAAGTACGCCAAGATGCAGCGCGGCGAGTATCAGAGCAAAATCTGTCCCTACGGCTACCGCAAAAGCGCCGATGGCAGAATGGAGCCTGACCAGGAGGCCGCTGCCGTTGTGCAGCTCATCTTCCAGCTTGCCGCCGAGGGCATCAACGCCACCGCCATCACGCGGGAGCTGTTCCGCAGGAACATCCCTACCCCCGGCCAGTACAAAGCGGCGCACGGCAATCACACCCACGATATTTCCCGCTGTCACGGGATTTGGAGTACATCCACTATTCTCCGCATTTTGGAGGACGAACGCTACACCGGCGTGTATGTAATCGGCAAGAGGGCGGTTCTCGAAGTAGGTGGCACCAGAAGCCGCCTGAAGGACAGAGAATCGTGGTACATTATCCCCGACCATCACCCGGCCATCGTTGAGAAAGCTGTGTTTGATACCGTGCAGGCCAGCCAGCTCCGATTTTCCCAGCCAAACAAGAAAAAGCGGGACTACCCGCTGAAAGGCAAAGCCTTCTGCGGCTGCTGCGGTCATGCGCTGTCCCGCACCATGCAGAAAACCTCGTATTACTACTGCCGCCATTCCGAGGCAGACGAAGAAAGCCGCTGCCACAAGATGCGTCTGAACGCCGCAGAGCTGGAACAGGCGGTATTCCTGACGCTGAAAAAGCAAATGGAAGCCGCCGCACCGCTTGCCCCGGACGGTACGCTCCGGGTGGATGCTTCCGTACCGGAACGCACCGAATATGAGCAGCAGATCGAGGCACTGCAAGACGGTAAGCGCGCCTTGTATGAACGCTATCTCATGGGCGAGATTGACCTGAACACCTACAAGGCGGAAAAGGCCGCGTGTGACGAGCTGCTGCTGAAAACAAAAAACGCCTATACCGCAGTATTGGCACAGGCGAAGCAGAAGCAGGACGAACAGGCACGGCAGGACAGCCGCAAGGAAGCGTCCAAGGCGATTTTCGATGCGGACACGCTGACCACCGAGCTGGCCGAGCTGCTGATCGACCGGGTACTGGTGTACCCCGATAAGCGCATTGAGATCGCATACAAAATCCAAGACATTTTCGCTTGAGGTGGCAGATATGAAAATCGCTCTCTATTGCAGAGTGGACGGACAGGGCTTCGGCTTTGTCCTCCCCGATGAAGCTGACAAGCTCCGCGAGTTTTTCGCCGAGCATCAGGATAAGCCTGCGCTTGAAAATCCATCAAGCGCAAGCTAAAAATTTTTGTCGTGTGCTTGACATACGGGTGCCGGAGATCGTGAAAGCGCATATCCGGAAGTCCTGCTTCCGCCAGCAGCTTTTTCATGCGGGTGTAACCGCTGTTCGGCATGATGGGGTCTTCCGGGTGGATCGGGTTCGGAAATATCCACTGGGAGATGGATGTCCTTTTTCGCTCGGACAGCAGCTGCACCGTGCTGGGCGGTAGTTTGATGATCCTGCGTCCCGCACCGGTTTTCGTTTCGCCCACATAGTAACCGCCGCCCTCCTTGTTGTGGAGTGTTCTGCGGACGGTCAGCGTTCCTTTTTCCGCATCAAAGTCTGTCCACATAAGGCCGCACAGCTCACCCCGCCGCAGGCCGGTGGTGATCTCCAGATAGAAGAAGTCGTGCCAGTGCTCATCTGCCTTAATAGCTTCCATGAATCGTTCCAGCTGTTTGTCATTGAGGATAGTTTTTGCGGCAGTCACTTTCTTCGGCAGTGTCACATCGTCGGTGGGGTTCTTTACGATCAGGTGGCGGTCAACAGCCGCATTCAGCGCCTGATGCAGGACGCCGTGTATCCTGCGGACCGTGGTGGGAGACAGCGCCCCGCCGTCCACGCCGCCCTCCCGCTGCAGCTTTCGATACAAGGTCTGAACATCGGCAGCAGTCACCTTGCTGATTTGTTTGTTGCCAAGGGAGGGTTTTATATTTCGCTCTGCATACCCACGGTAGCCCTTGTATGTGGATGGCCGGACCGACGGTTCGGCACACTCCTTCAACCAGATGTCCAGCCACTCCCCCAGTGTCATGCGGCTGTCCTCCGTAAGTTCGGCGCCGTCATACTCGACAATGCACCGATGCATCTTTTCCATCAGAGCCTTTTGCGTCTTCGCGGATACATAGTGGAAGATCGAGTCGCCGTTTTCCTTGTGCCCGACCACAATACGCCCTTCCCAGCGACCATCGTCACGCTTGCGTACCATGCCGTCACCGGATGGCCTTCGTTTCGCTATTTACAGTTATCCCTCCCGTCCGTTTTTCTTTGTATAGGCATTGCATTCCCTGCGCTGCCTGCAGCCTGTTTTACAAACACACCATACCGATAACCCTTTGCGAAAGCGAGAAGAATTATCGATGTCGACGCACTTTCTACGAAAGCAACAACAGTCGCGCCCATAGCTTTCACCACATGGTCTGCTGCCAGCTCTGCCCCCGGCTCAGCTTTTGTCCCAAGGCCAGTTTCTTCAGCGCCTCTCGATGCCGCTGCTTGCTCTCCGTCCATGCCGGCGGCGCAGGCAGCGGCGGCAAATCGTCTGCCTCCTCTATGGACCGACCCAGCCGAACCAGCTCGCTTGCCAGTTCTCCCATCCAGCCCTCCTCCGGCTCCGGCGTGTTGGGCCGGAAACCCACCGCCTGTCGGTAGGCAAACAGCGTTTCCAAATTCTCCTTCAGAAATGTTTCATCGTGGAGGCTGCTGTCCCGGCACCGCCGACCGTCAGGACAGACAAAGGTGATATGTTTCCGAGTGTCCGTCCAGATAACTTCATAGCCCTCGTACTCCATGTTTTCGACGAAGCTCTCCCGGTCATCGGCATATTCCAGTGCGTTGTTGATGGCTTGGATGAGATCCAGCTTCCAGCTATCGCCCCGCAGTCCCGCCTGGTACTCGCCGGGGCGCATCTGCTTTTTCCGAGTGTGCTTTTTTGGCGGCTCCAGCACCTGCAGCCCGTGCGCCATGCAGATCTCATCATTGACCTGCCGATGCCGCTGGAGATCTGCGGCGTTCTGGTGCAGCTTTTTGCCGTCCTTGCAGCTCACGCTGTTGACCACCAGATGGTTATGAAGATGGTTTGTATCCAAGTGTGTTGCCACGACTACCTCAAAATCTGGGAACTGCTTCTGCGCGAACTCCACGCCGATGGCGTTGACCTGCTGTGGCGTCAGCCCGTCCTCCGCCGGGAAGGATTGGACGAAGTGATAGAATTGTCTGCCATCCGTTTTTCGGAATTGCTGTTTGGTTGTCATCATTTCCAGGTACGATGCCCTTGCCACGCAGTTGTGTCCCGTCACCATCCATTGGTCGTCCAGCATGGTTTTGCAGGCCTGCGTCACATATTTCAGCACGCCCATCATCGTACCAGCCGTCTGTTTCTTGTTGCGTACTGCGGTGAAGATGGCCATTACTGCACCTCCCGGCTGATGCGCAGCAGCTTTTGGCAGAGATCTGCATAACCGTCTATGAGCTCGTCGCTTCTGAGGATCTGGATGCGTCCCATGTTTGCCAGTGTCGTGAGCTGGTTGAGGTTCCTGCCTTGGGCTTTCACTTCGGCGAGGATCTCATCCAGTCCGTCCACCCGGACGATCTCCTTGCCCAGCGCGCAGGTGATGATGTAATCGGTGACGGTCATTCCGGCTTGCTTGGCCTGATGCTGGATCAGGTCTTTGATGCCCGGTGTCATTCTTGCGGTGATGATCGCTGATTTCTTTCTCTGCATTAAACTCCTTTCTCCCCCTTGGGGGCTGGGGGGTGCTGGGGCTTTGCCCCGGCGAGTGCGTCCGGCGTATAGCCGGACGCTATGCTTGCCCCACCGAAGGGTGGGAACTTTGCCCCTACGGGGCATTTCTGCCCTGAACGCCCCCACATAACTGCCCTCGCTGTTGTTGCTGCCTTCGACCGTAAAATCTCACACGGCGGCTTACAGCGGTGTACACGGCGGTACTTCATGCGCTCCGTTCATCGTCTGCCGGAACGAACTGAATCCCCAGTCTTTCGGCGTTTGCCTGCGTCCGCTGTCGCTCCAAGGCTTGCTCTGCCTTCTCCAGCTGACGCTTATAACAGAGGTCGAGGGCATTCTTTATTGGCAGGATGGTATACCTGAGACAGCCGTTGCGCTTGTGTCCATCTTTGGTGATGATCTCCGTGTGCTCTGTGCGGATAAGGCCATGTTCCTCCAGCGCAGCAACGTACTTCGCCACCGTATTGACCGAGATGCCCAGCTTCTTTGCGATAGTAGGATAGCTGACAATACATTGGTAGGTGCGGCGGTCCTCGATGCGGAGGAGGTAAGCGTAGATGCTGATCTCCATGTGGTGCAGTCCCAGATCAAAGACTGCGTTGGGAACGGGGAAAAAGTTTTTGATGGTGTCCTTCTTCACATAGGGCGTGTTCAGCATCCCGACGCCCCTTTCGTGTGTGCGGCAATCCATTTCCGCAGTTCCTCCTTCGGAACGACGATGCGCTTGCCGATCCGCAAAGAGGGAAAATCATCCTCCTGAATGAGTTCGTAAATGCTGGAGTCCGAGACTCCCATGAGATCCACCAGCTGCTTCACATTCAGCAGCAGGGGCAGTTCGTCATAGCTGGTATAAATGCTTTTCTTCAAATCGTGTCCTCCTTGTAGCTTTGTTGGTAGAGCGTATTCATTTTTTAGTGATGGTGTAGGTCTGATCTCACCTCCCATGATTTTTCTCTGCTGTACGCCGCGCTCTTGCTCCGTTGGTGCGCTCTCCCTTTGCGGGCTCGTGGCGTCACTTCGCCCGGAGCGCCCGGGCTGCGGCGGCAGGTATTCACTTTTCAAGGTTCCGAAAATAACGGTTGACATATCCGCCTTAATGGATTAGACTTATTTCATAAAAGATGTTTTCTATGTCTACTTCTGAGCATACTATACCATGTCAACACCCTATTGTCAAGTCTTAGCGAAAGCAGTATATTTCATTAGTCTAATTTAAGGAGTACACATTATGCCAGACTATATTTTTAAAACCTACATTGACAGCGGCAGGGAGTACTACGAGTACACCGATGTGACGGATAGAGAGCAGACCATAAAAAAAGACTTTCCGTTCCCGGAAAGTCTGATGGATCTGCTGTATATGGATACGCAGGAGCTGGAAGCCATCACCAAGAAAATGGACAAAGCCTTGCTGGCTTTTTACCAGTCCGGCGCCAAGGATGACCTGCAGGTCGTAGCAGCAGGACTGGACGAGCTTGCATCCCGACACGTCTATTTTGAGCTGCTGCGGCTGGACTGGACAGAGCGGTTGAACGCGGCGGAGCGCGTCACGCCCAAGGAGTACCTTCGGCTGCTGCCGCATAAAAAAATCAGCCACATTTACAGCAACATCGATACCATGCAGCGACAGATCATTAGTTTAATCGCACATGCGCTGGACATGGACGGCGAGAAGAAATCCGTATCTGAAAAGATGGTAGCCTACTACAACGCCGAGGGCAACGACACGTTGTACACTTTCCAGTTCCAGCCACAGCCTGTCAACTTCGAGGTCATCGACAGACGGATCTTTGCCGAGGTGCTATATCCCAAGGACATCTATGACCTCATCGACCACCATATACGGGAGTGCGTGAAGCGTGAGGTGAGGATGCGGGTATGCAAGAACTGCCTGCGCTACTTCGCTGTGACGGGCAAGGCCAGCACGGAGTACTGCGACCGGATCTGCGACAGCAAGGGCCGCACCTGCCGGGAGATCGGGGCCATCAACACATGGACGCAGCGCAAGCAGGGCGACGAGGTGTTCAAGGAATATCGCAGAGAGTACAAAAAGCGTTTCGCCCGCATCAACGCCGGCAAGCTGACCAAGAGCGTATTTTACGCCTGGAGTGAGGAAGCCAGAAAGAAAAAAGAGGATTGCGACAACGGCACGATCACACCGGAGGATTTCTCCCGCTGGCTGAAGGAGTCGTGAGAAAGAGATGCCGCTAAAACAATGTCCTAATGGCGGCGAATGTGCAAAGCGGAAAGAGGAGGATCCTTTTCGTAAAACCTCCTGGTTTCGAGAATTTACGAGATTTCTTTGTCAGCGCGGGAGCAGCCGCAGGCCATCCGGTGCGATAGCCTGCGGCTGTCGGTAATCTTTGATTATGGCATCCCACGCCGTGGGGTGCCCCTTCCATATGGAAGGGGACACTGATGATCTGCACCAATTCTAAAAATGTGTCCTACCTCGATTGCCTGTGGGGAGAACTTTACGGCAGCATCAACAACGGATTTTTGCGGATATTCGTCAAATAGCATTAAAACAGCATGGCGGCGTCCTCCCGTGGGCCGCCATGCCTTTAACTGCTGGGAATGACAGAAAGAAAGCAGCGGCCTTGATTTCTCAAAACCGCCACCAGTGAATATAAATTAAGCGTGAAAATGGGTCTGCCCAGCAGCGGTTTTTTTCTGCCGCTGGGCAGATGTTTTTTCTTTAGATACATGATAAGAGGAATTTTTGAAGATTCCATAAAGATTTGAAAAATGGACGGACATAAAAGGCGTCCATTACACTATCGGAAAATCAGCAAGGAAGTTTCATAGTAACCTTTGCGCCGCCGGTTTCTTTTGAATTTTCTAAAACAAGCTGACCATTATGTTGTTCCATAATCGAATTTGTAATATATAGACCCATACCAAAGTGTAACTTTGAATTGCGGCTTTGATCGCCCATATAGAACCGTTCCTGTGCGTGGCATAATGCCTCTTTAGAAAACCCCGTTCCCTCGTCTGTGACTGAAATTTCCACGAAACCGTTGTTACTCTGAACATCCACATAAAGCGTTCCGCCTTGCGGGGAGTAGTCCAGCCCATTACTGATAACATTCATAATGGCACGTTCTATCAGCACCCTATCAAATTTCAGCATTTGAGGGAGTGAAACAGTATTCATTTGCAGCCGGATTTCTTTTGTCCGGCATAGTGATTCCATATAACCGAACAAGTGCTGCATGAACGCTGGCAAGTCTATACTTTCAATATGGAGCTGATAACCAACCGCCGCCCGTGATATATCAATCAGGGTTTGAATATATGACTGCATCTGGCCGGAGCTTTCCACGACGTAACCAGCGTATAATCGTTGCTCATCATCAAGATTTGTTTCTGTGAGTAAATCAGCATTTCCTTGAATAACCGTCAGAGGCGTTTTCAAATCATGGGCAAGCGCGGCGATTTGCTCTTTCTGTGTCTGTTCGGTTTTCCATTGCCGTTCTAACGAAATTTTCAGATTATCTTTCATATCTGAAAAAGATGCAAGGACATCTTCAAACTCTTTGATTTTGGCGTGTCCTACTTCAAAATCAAGGTTTTGCTTTGAAACCTCCGCAGTTGCTTCTAAAAGCGGGGTCAGTTGTGTACGCAGGTTCTTAGCAAATCTGGCGGTCAGTATGATAATGACCAGCAGCGAATTTACAGCCATCAGGATAAACGCAAGCGTGTCAGGAGATGGAAAATATTCCGGTAGCCATGACACTGTAAATTGAGAACCAATATAATACCTTAAAACGCAAAATTCGTTTTCCCGGACAACAAGTGCAAACTGCCTCCCCGTAGCATATTCAATATATTCTCCCTTTGCGTACAGCAGGGCAATTTCTTTTTCATCATCGTCCATATTGCTGTAAAGCTCATTAAAGTTCTTGTCCAGAATTAAGTAGCCGCATCCCTGTGGAATCACAACCTTTGTAATATCCGGGGCAATCGTCAGCGTTGGAATGATCTCTTTTACCTGCAATTCACTTAGATTTGCTCTTGTAGCTAATCCAGCATTTACAGCAAGTCCCTCCAAACCAGAAGGGACAATAATTGCCGCTACCAGCATGACAATGAGGGAGATAGCAAACTGGCGAAACAATATTTTCAATGTAGGTTTCTTTTTCACTCCCATTTATATCCTATCCCCCATACGGTGCTGATCGGACTTATTTTGAAATGCTCCAATTTCGCACGAATATTTTTTATATGCGTTGAGATCGTAGAGTTATCGCCTATTCCATCAAACCCGAAAACGGCTTCATAGATTTGTTCTTTTGTAAAAACCTGTCCCCGGTTTTTCGCAAGGTATTCACAGATTGAATACTCGCTTTTGGTAAGGGGAACCGGCTGTTCTGAAACATACAGTACCTTTGCGGAAAGGTCAAATCTTATATCAGGCTCAAATGAAAGTGTGCTGTGATGCTCCCTTTTTTCTCTGCGTAAATGTGCCGCGACACGGGCGCGAAGCTCCTGAATACGAAAAGGTTTCGTAATATAATCATCCGCACCGATGCCCAATCCAAACAATATATCTTCCTCTAATGTCTTTGCGGTCAGAAAGAGAATCGGGCAGTCTACCATATTCCTGATCTGTTTGCAAAACTCAAACCCGTCTGTGCCAGGCATCATCACATCCAAAAGAATGAGGTCATAGAAATGCAGCTTTTTGATGTCTACATCATCCGCATTTTGACAGACTGTTATCAAATATCCATCTTTCCCCAAACTGTTCTTAATCAATTCCAAGATAGAAACTTCATCGTCAACTACAAGTAAGTGGGTCAAAAAATCACCTCCCGCCCCATTATACCACATTGTCGAGGTTACTCATCATTATTTTTAATGTCAGCTTTCCGATATTCATTGTTGATATTTACAGCTACGGCATTGCTTATATCCACATCCACAATACTGTAAACGTAGCCGAAACTGAAATCTTCCCCCGCCACATTTTTGAAGCGTTTCGATACCTGCCCGATTTCTTCTTGCAGTTCTGACATTTCAAGACATTCATCCGTTATGGTATATGTCAGGCCGTTATATGAAATTTCATCATAGTTTGCGGCGTTCAGCTCATAATACGGCAGAGATTCATTTAACGCCTTATTTTTATCGGCGGTATCGCGGAGCGCACCGCAGGCCGATAAGCATATAAGACTTACAAGCACAATTACCACGGCAAACAGGCACTTTTTATTCACTGTTTTTTCCTCCCTCCCAACCATGAAACCAAACCAAACTGGCAATCAGCAGACAAACAGTGCAGCATACAGAAATAATCATACCGCTGAAAAAATCGGTTTTTACCTGTGCATACAGTTGGGGGCTATCCCATGCAAGCACAGTGTAATCCATAGCACGAACGCCCCAGGCCCAGGGAATATATTTCCATGTAGCGTCACCAAGCCCTGTTATCATA
>ENA-UAGQ01000207-UAGQ01000207.1-human-gut-metagenome-genome-assembly--contig:-NODE-207-length-14987-cov-7.465510_pt1 | contig 14987 bp, 20 predicted proteins | sample MGYA00243412_ERZ654346 | MGnify/ENA primary metagenome ERZ654346 (study PRJEB26926, sample SAMN06165147) | human gut metagenome | biome: ENVO:00009003; feature: ENVO:2100002; material: ENVO:00002003...
GTGTCTCGTGGGCTCGGAGATGTGTATAAGAGACAGATTCTAATCCAGTGTGCAAAATTACTAAAAAAAGAACAAAGAAGGCTATATCATTGATATAAATTTTGTTACTACGTCTATTTCATGCTGTCGTCTACGAACGAGAAGGGCAGCAAGTCTTTAGCCGACTGCAGGCTGTAGACGCCTTTCTTGCCGTATAGCAGCACGCGTATGGGCTGCTTGTAGCGGTCTTCTACGCCGAGTATCACCTGGCGGCATGCTCCACAGGGGCTTACCGGCTCGTCGAGCAGTCCGTTTGCGTTGCGCGCTACGATGGCGAGTGTCGAAACGGGCTGGTCTGGATAGTTTGCCTGTGCGGCGAAGAGGGCTGTACGCTCGGCGCACAGACTTGAGGGGAAGGCTGCGTTCTCCTGGTTTGCGCCAGTCACGATGATGCCGTTGGCGAGGCGCAGCGCGGCTCCTACGTAGAAGTTGCTGTACGGGGCGTATGCGCCGTGAGTTGCTTTCAGCGCACGGTCTACAAGTTCGCGGTCAGCAGTGTTGAGTTCGTCGAGCTGATAGTGCTCAACGCGGATGTGAATGTCAATTTCTTTCATAGTTTAAAGGTGGTGAGATGGTGAGATTTGTTGGTGAGATGGTGATGGGGTGAGATGTTGTTGGGGTGAGGTGGTGTTGTGGTGAGATGGTGAAGATACTTACTCCTGCGGATTCGGTTCTTCGGTCTTCTCCTCCTTAAATTCGTATGCTCCGACGTCGGGGCGCTCATCGCGCGGCATGGCGTTGCGGTCGGTCTTTGTAGCCGTAGCTGGGTCGGCGCGGTCGATAGCCACCGATGTCTTGGCAAGTCGGAAGTCGTAGTCCTGCTGGTCGCCGTCCACCTTCTTGAAGTGATTGGTGCATACCGAGTCGGCGTTCTCCTTCTCCTCGAACACCACGTTCACGAAGTGCGGCTTTTCTTCCTCCTTCGTCACCTCTGGGGTGCGTATCACACAGTTCTCAAACTGATAGTTGAAGGCGTTAGGCTCTGCGGCATCCTCGCCCGTAGCGTCCTTCACTGGCTTTCCGCCCATCATCTCGTCGGCGCTGTAGCCCGTGATGAGCGTGTTGCGACAGACAAACTGCTGCAGCGGGTGCTTCAGCGCCGAGAAGCTGAGCGCACTGGCGCGGTTTGAGTCGAACGGATAGAACTGTGCCAGCGTGCAGTTGTTCACCAGCACGTCGCCGCCTTCCACGCCGAGGCAGTTGTTGAGCGCATTCGTAAGCTGCGAGTTCTCTACCGTCACCTTCGAATTCTCCACGTACAGCGCGTGTCCCTGACAGTTGTGTATGGTCGAGTTGGCAATGGTGAGCGTCTGCCGAGCCACGTCCGACGAGTCGACACGCACGCCGTTGAACGCGCTGTGCAAGTCGGTGAACTCCATCCGGTTGTCGTACGACTTCTCCATGAAGTGTACGCCGTTCCACAGTCCGCTCATGCGGTCGTAAGGCAGATAGTCGAACATATAGTCGAGGCGGTCGCCGCGCAGCGTCACGGGCTGTTCGGCTGTGCCCTTGCATACGAGTCGTCCCTTCACGTCGATGCCCGCTCCGTCGTGGAAGAAGAGCGTAGCACCCGGCGCTATGGTGAGCGTAGCGCCCTCCTCTACGGTCATCGGTCCGTAGACTACGAGCGGCTTGCCGGCTGTTATGGTGTAGTCGGTCGTGATAGTCTTGTTGCGTGCGAAGTCGGCGTCCCACGACCATGCGTTGAGCACCACCTTCTGCTCCACTCCACTCTCGAGTGCGAACACGAGGCGGTCGTTCAGCTCCTTCGGTGCGTCCCCGTGGTTCACGGCTGTGGTCACTTCCACGAACACGCGTATGCTGTCCTTGTTGCGCACCTCTATGTAGTTCGCCTTATAGCCCTGTTCCGGACTCAGATACACGCCGTCTACATTCACACGGAATCCGTTCTGGTTGCCACCTTCGAGGCGCACCGACGTGCAGCGCAGCCCCTTACCCGAGCGGTTGCTCACCCTGAAGTCGCGCGTCGACGACGGCACGGTAGAGAACACGGTGTCAATGCGCACCGTGTCGGTAGAGAACGTGAGCAGGTTGTTCGGCGATGTTGTGAAATCGTCGATATCGTCGCATGCGCTTAAGCCGAACACGCCCAGCACACACATTATTATATATATATGAATATGTTTCATCGTAATACTTATAACGCAGAAACTGCGGTTTTATTGTATCATTACAATCAATTACTATTATTTAAGTGCCTTCAAGAAAGATCTTGCTCCGTATAACGGCACATTTGTCAACCTGCCTTCTTCACGATAATCGCTCATTGAGAAACGCAGACCATGCATATCGGGGTTTTCGGAAAGCGTCGTCTTGAGCGACTTCGACTGTAGGTTTTCTTCTGCTTTCACCTCTACCGGACAAACCGCAGTGTCTGCCTGAACGACAAAGTCGAGTTCGAGCTGACTGTTGTCCTTGCTGTAATAGAACACTGGCAGATCTGACAACGACTTCATCTGCGAGCAAACGAAATTCTCCGTGAAATCGCCCTTGCCGCTATTGTCTGTGCTTGGCAGAAGAAGCATGGCAGGCGGAGTAAGACTCATCGCTCCAAGCAGTCCGCAATCGAGCATAAACAGCTTGAACGCAGAGATTTCTTCATGTATTTTCAATGGCATAGCAAGCGTTGTTACGCGGTTCACCTTATATACCAGCCCTGCATCCAGCAACCACTGTATAGCAAGTTCGTAATCCTTCGCACGTGCACCTTTCTTCACAACTCCGTATATGAACTTGCGGTTTTCCTTAGCAAGTTGCGAAGGAATGGAATGCCACACCTGCCCGATGCGCATCACCTGCTCGGCAGGTGCGTGTTTTGAAATATCCTTCTCGTAGGCTGCAAGTATCTCGTTCTGCACTTCCCTCACCAAGTTGGCGTCATTGGTCTGCACAAATTTGTCTACCGCCTCAGGCATACCGCCCACCAGATAATACTCACGCAGATGCTGTATATAAAGTGTTCGCAATCCTTTCACAAAGTCCCAACGCTGCGCCTGCAGCAAATCTACCATTTGTTTCCTGTTGCGCGCAAGCAGGAATTCCTCGAAAGTCATCGGATACATATTGAGCGTGTTCACCTTTCCTACCGGATACGAATCGCCATCATGAAGCGTAAGTCCGAGCAACGACCCTGCCACCGCGACATGATATTGCGGCGCATCCTCGCAAAAATACTTAAGCGACGCCAATCCCCGCTTCAGCTCCTGCACCTCGTCCATTATGATTAGTGTCTTGCCGGGCTGAATGTTCACGCCGGTTATCGCACCGATGGTCAACAATATGCGTCCGATATTATAGTCGGGAGTGAAAAGGTCGCGCACAAGAGCGTTGTTGTCGCAGTTTATGTATGCAACATTCTCGTATTCGCGCCTGCCGAACTCCTTTAGTATATATGTCTTGCCAACCTGCCTCGCTCCAAGCAAAATCAGCGGTTTGCGGTCGTTACGGTTCTTCCACCTGACCAAATCGTCCATTATAAATCTTTCCATAACAAATTGTCATTTGTCTTACACGATGCAAAGATACTGATAATCAGCGACAAAAACAAGTATTTTACATTTTTATGAGGGACTTTTCGCCATTTCACTACATTTTTATGAGGGACTTTCCGCCGAATCACTACACTTTTATGAGGAACTTTTCGCATAAGGATGCGGTGAAAGCTACAGACACAAAAAGCGGTTGCACGTGCCCGAAGGCTCATGCAACCGCTTCTTATATTTCGTTTTATTACTATTGTCTGAGCAAGCTCACTTTTATTTAGTGAGGTTGATCTTGTTGTTTACATTTACAGCCTCTGCAACGGCTGCACAACAAATTGCGAAGATAAATCCGAAAATCATCATAATCATAATCCTTTCTTTAATTTTTTAATTGTTATCCTTACTGTGTTTTTCTGTGTTTCCCATCTTTACCTCTTTTCATAACCTTGCCCGAAGGCAGTCGGTTACTTATTGAGGCTGATTTTGTTGTTGACCTTTACCAGTTCAGCTATCGCTGCACAACAAATCGCAAAAATAAAACTGAAAATAACCATAATGTTACCCTTTCTTTAATTTTTACTTTGTTATCCCTAATTACCTATTCTCTTTTCTTGCCTTGCGGCAAACGTCAGCCACGCTTCCAGCGTAACCTCGTTCGTTATTTACTGATGCAAAGTTAATGCCTTTTGTGTTCGCACACAAGTATAACATCAATTATTTTCCTGCTTGTCTTATATTTTTGATGTTAGTCAAGTAGTTGTCGTAAATTTGTATCTCTGCGACAGATTTGCAATATGTTTGTAGCAAAAAATGGCAGAGTTAGTAGTGAAGAAGTGGCAGTTGGGCAGGGTTTTGACTGCCAAAGAACACGGAAAAAGCCGCATTTTACGTATCCAAAGCCACGTTTTACGCATCCAAAGCCATAAGCAAGCGCATTACCGCGCACAGGTAACACGATTACCGCGATGCAAAAACAATATTACCGCAGCGCGGAAATGAAGTGCCCACGCTGCGGTAACTGGATAGTCTGCCTTTTTATAATTATAAATCGTGTTACCTTATTATATACAGCCTATCACTTTATTATATATAGCCTATCACTTTATGCGATACATTCTGAACGTCTTTGCCGGCAACTTGTCGCTGAGCACCGTGCCGCCCTTGCGACTCTGGCACGAAGCAGCCGACTCTACGGGGCGTACGGCGTCTGGGCGGTCGAGAGTGTTCTCGGCGTCCATGTCGTCGCTGTGCAGGGTTGTGAGCGTTGCCGAGTGCGAACCGCGCAGTCCGTTGAGGTTGAGCGTCAGGTCGTGCGCCTCGTCCGACGTGTTGACTACCTTGACGACGATTTCGCCCTTCTGTCGGTCAACGACCGCACTGGCGAAGAGTCCGTCCTGACCCTCCTGTCCTGCCACCGGCTTGCCGTTCATCGTGAGCAGCAGCACGTTGGTGCCCTTGTTGCAGGCGTACATCTGCTGCACATAATAGCTTGTGCTCTTGAACATGCGCGTGTTGTCGAACCATATCAGGTCGGGGCGCCACTGCCATCCGTCTACGTGCGCGAAGAGCGGAGCGTAGGTAGCCATCTCCACAATGTCGGCGTTGCGCTCGATGTCGGTCATGAAGGCTGCCTCGTAGAGCGATGTCTCAAAGTGGTTCCACTTCTTGCCCTTTCCGTGGCATGCATACTCGCCGGCGAACACCTTCGGGCCCTTGCGGTCGTAGCCCTCGTAGCGCAGTCCGTGTGACAGGAACCACTGCTCGTTGCGGTAGAAATGCTCGTCGACGAGGTCGGCCTTCATCTCCTTCATGGCTTTCCATCCCTTTTCGAACATCTCGCCCTCGGAGTCGGGGCCCGATGTGCCGATGAGGCGTATCTTAGGATACTTGGCGCGTATGGCTTTCACGAACGGGCGCAGACGCTCGTAGTAGAGGGTGTCCCACTGCTCGTTGCCCACAGCCAGATACTTCAGATTGAACGGCGCCGGGTGGCCCATCTCGGCACGCTTCCTGCCCCATGTGGTGCAGGTGTCGCCGTTGGCAAACTCGATGAGGTCGAGACAGTCCTGTATGTACGGCTGCAGCGAGTCGACGGGCACATGAGCCTTCGGGTTGTTCCAGTTCTGAAACTGGCACGCCATGCCCACGTTGAGCACGGGCAGCGGCTCGGCGCCGATGTCCTCGGCAAGCTGGAAATACTCGAAGAAGCCGAGTCCGTAGCTCTGATAGTAGTCGGGGAAGAGGCGGTGATGGAATGTCGACTGCCAGCGGTTGTTGTTCAACGGGCGGTTCTCGACGGGTCCGATGGTGTTCTTCCACTGGTAGCGGTGCTTCAGCGATTCGCCCTCGACGATGCAGCCGCCGGGGAAGCGCAGCACGCCGGGGTGCATGTCGTAGAGCGCCTGAGCGAGGTCGCGGCGCATGCCGTTCTCGCGGTTCTTGAACGTGTTGACGGGGAAAAGGCTCACGTGCTCGAGAGCCACGCTGCGTGTGCCGCTGAGCAGCACGCGCAGACAGCCCTTCTGTGCGGTCTTGCCGGGCGTGAGCACAGCTTCGTACTTCTTCCACTCGCTGCCGCTCACCTTTATCTGCGCCTTGGCGCGCTCCTGCGTTTCGTCCTGCGTGCTCTGGTCGGCAAGCGAGACGTCGATTGTAGCGTCGCCGTCCAGCGCTCTTGCCCATACCGTGAAGCGGTAAGGCTCGTCTTTGACGAATCCGATGCCGAAGTAGCCCTCGTTCTGCAGACCCGTAGCGCACTCCTTATGCCCCGTGAAGCCGAGCACTACGTAGTGGGGGCAGCGCTCGAAGGGTCCGTCCGCCTTCACCTCCACGTTGCCGAACGCCTGCCATCCGAGCAGCGCCTGCGGAAACTCGAACGAACGGTTCTTTACAAGCTCGCCGTACAGTCCGCCGTCGGCAGCATAGTTGATGTCCTCGAAGAAGATGCCGTACATGGTGGGGCTTACCGCTGCGCCAGCCTTACGGGTGTTGATGTCGAGCGTGTGCGTCTCGGCGAAGGCGCCGAATACCGACGATGCAGCCAGCATGCACGAAAGGATATATCTGTTTCTCATTTGTCCTGTTAAGATTTTTTATCCTCGATTTTTTGCTTGGGTAAATCTGTTTTTATTAAACCATATTCTTTCGTTTTCTTTTCATTTCTCCCAATCTTTAAGCATATCAAAATCTGCATATCCAGAAAAGAATTTCTCGCATACAATATATGTCGAATCGTTTGACATTCGCATAAGATAATGTTCTTGCCCAAAGGGTTTCACCTTGTAGAAGGCGATCTTGTATTGTCCATTGAAAGGATGTGCTGGAGCATGGATTTTTATAGAATCCTTTGAGCTATATAATTCCCATGTTCCATTAGATTCTCTTATTGCTTTTTGATAATTAGACCAATCTTTCTTAAGAGAGTCTTCGTTAATATCTGCATCCAACAATGTTTTACCTTTGACATCTACACGTGGAGTTTGGAGCAAAGGAAGCTCAACATTCTTACAAGTAAAATTGAAGTTTATGCTACCGAATTCTACCTTTGCACTTCTATTTATAACAAGACTATCAAGAACCATATTCCAATAGCCATCCAACCGAGAATCAACACAGATTGGACGATTAGAGCAAGATAAGGACATTAACGATATTACTATTATCGTTAAAAGCACAAATACATGATGGTTTAATCTTATTTCCATGCTACAAAAAAAACATTTTGTTGTCATAATCCATCATAAATCCTCGAATATCTGCTATGTTCTGTCGTAAATTAGACAAAATAGAAATATAATCTGCAAAAATGGAACTAAGCAATTGATTTTCCAACACGGAAAGATGCATGTATGCGTTCATGAATATTGCTCTTTTGCCATATTCTTAGATGGCTGCTATCTCGGTCACTATGCCCAGTGGTTCTTCTGGTTCTTCTTTACGATTGGATTTTTTGTGATTGCAGGATGTATAGGGATGATGATTGCACAATGCTATAATAGGTGATAAAAGTCGAAAGACCTTCGGCTCTTGTCACCTTAGGCTTCGGATTTTTATTTGTTGTATCATTAAGAATTACCATTTTTTACGGACATATACAATACCTGCCTTTATTTGGGCATCAATTGTATTTATGTCAATCCCTAATCGAATCATATACTCTTTAATTATATTATTATTTAGTCTGTCTGTAATTCGTCTTCTTTTGTAATAATCCAAATTTTCAAAAGAGAGCGGCTTCCCCTCTTCATAAAAAATCCACCGATCTTCTTTGTATGCTTGAATTAATCGTTCTTCTAAATTGGAATTGGAAAAATAGAATTTGAAAAATGGATTATCAGTTTCAGTTTCATTGGATAATGCACATGTAATAATGTTACATCTCAAATGTTTTTGTATGATTCTGCAAACATTAGACAGTCCATCTTCATAATTTGATATAAAAAACACTTTGTCTGGATATATCTTATTTTGCCAGCAACTAAATTTGGGAAAATGGGAGCCTCCACTTTGTGGATTAACCCACCCATTTGGATTTGGTATTTCCGAATAGATTTCAGCCTTTCCTGTTATCAGTTGTTTTTTGAATATAACTTTCACAGTATCAATAAATAGATTGAAATCACTGATCTCGAAAACGGAGAAGGTTAAATAACTAAATTCTGTTGTCATTTCTATTATTTTAATCAGGTCTCTTTAAAAGTTAATATTATAGCAGTTTGCCTTTTAATTTATCGGATTGTACTTGCTTCCTCCTGCTACAGATTGAATATACTTGTTTATTTTCCTTTTCCGTGTATATCACATTTAAGATAAAAAACGAAGCAAGAGAAACACAAAATGTCCACCATCCTATAGCATAGGAATTAATTTTGCTTTTAATGAGACATTTTATTCCTACTACGAAAACGACAATGAATAGGATTACGACTACAAAAGTAAAGTCCGAATAACAGATACCATTGTGTGCAGAAAAGAAATATCCTACCAAAAAAATGACACATGGAATCACGAAATTTTTGTAAAAGGATTTGTCATTGTTTGTCTTGGCTGTTTCCCTTTTAGTCATATTCTTTCGTTTTCTTTTCATTTCTCCCAATTTTTAAGTATATTGCCATCAACGTCCCAACCAGAGAAGAACTTTTCGCAAATGATGTATGTCGAATCATTTGACATACGCACGAAATAGTGTTCTTGCGCATAACGTTTGACCTTAAAAAACGTGATTTTGTATAGTCCATGAAGAGGATGCGACGGCGCAATGATTCTTAGCGAATCTTTTGTAGAAAGTATATAAGTACCATCAGCATCTTCGATGGATTTTCGGTATAAAGAATCGCTCTTCGTCAGGGAATCTTGGTCGAGGTCTTCATCAAGCAATGTCTTTCCTCCCATATCGACTTTATCGGTTTCTACAAGAGGGAGAGATACGCTCATTTCATCACCAAAATTAAAATTGACACTGGCAAACCTATATTCCTTGCTTCGTTCCATATAGAAGCTATCTGGAACTATATTCAAAGGACCATCTAATCGGGCATCCATATAGACAGGATGAGTAGGACAAGCCGATGATGTCAACGATATTACAATTATCGTGAAAACGACAAATAAAGAATGTTTCATAAGCAAAACTGATTTATATCCTTCGACCTTATCTTGCATTTATGCTGAATGAAAGAATAGACGGCTAATGACAAGCCGACAGTGAAGAGATTTAAGATTCCCAACAATATAAATTGAATAATCGCAAAGAAGCAAGCGATAGTTCCGTCAGTTATAGCCCAAATAGAGAAGCCCATTAAGGGCAACATGGCAAGAGTATCCAACTCCCAATGCAATACCAATAGAGACATCTTGCTATTTGATTTAGCAAACTTCCAAGCAAGCAAAGCCGTAACAACATTCAACAAGCAAATACAAACGCAAGTAGTCTCGATAATATCGTAGTAAACTCTCCCATAAAAAGATATGAATGTAACTACGTAAGAAACAAACGTACTTACGGCTACGGATAGCAAATATTTCTTTGTATCTTTATCTCTTAGTTTCATATTACGTTCATTATATTTTTACTCTGTATTGTACACGCACACTTACCGTGTCCACCGCCTCTTGGGAATGGACGCATGAGGCAAATAAACAAAATGCCAATAAACTGAAGAGTATTTTCATAAGCAACAATTCTTTTTATTTACTTCAACTCAAAAGTTGCCATGAAAGGCACCTTCTCACCATCTATGCTATCCTCATAAAAAAAGCGGTAAACGCCTGGTTTGTTGGGAAGAATATCGGGAAAAAGATGGGCAGTAATGGTGCCGCTTTGACCATCGTTTAAAACATGACCGATGGCCGTGAACAAGCAATCGGTGGGCACAACAAACCAATTGCCATCCGCTCCTTGGGCTGTGATGCTATAGGCATCGCCATACACAAATTCCTCGCCACTATGGTTGGTAATCGTGAATCTGATTTCCGTGGTGCCCAATGGATAGGAAGGCTTCTCCGCCTTGAGGGAGATGCCTTGGTAGGTGCTCACGCCTTCCCTGTTGTCGATGATAGGGTCCAACTTGCCCTCAAACCTGATGGCGGGCGAGTTGTAAATCTGCCTACGAAACTCCAGCTGCTTCTCCTTCGTGTTCCAACGGAGCGCAACATCAATGGAGTTGGATCCCATTCCAAATCCAACAACATTTCGCAAGGCCGGGGTCTTGTCTTCCGACAGGAACTTCCGCTCAAGTATCCGCATAATGGCGTTCAGTTCCCTATGCGAATATTTACGCGCCGAAGCCTTGCGATAGGTTCTCTTCTTGCTCTTGACAACTCTCTTTTTGCTAATGGCAACCCTCTTTTTGCCAACAGTTGCCACTTTCTTTTGCTGAATGGCCATTGATGGGTTGCAAGCAGCACAAGTGGTTTGCATTGAAAGGAACATTGTCAATCCTAATATTATTGCATTGAGGAGTTTTGGCTTCAGTCTCATAGTTATCAGCAATTAATAATTTAACATGTAGAGATATGAACTCTTATAGTATATTTCTTTTCAAGGATGAAAATAATTGTCATAAGGAAAAATCACTTTGCCTTATGACAATTATACACAGTTAGAATACTTAAAACAGATATTCTATTTCAACAGACTATCAAAAGTCCTTATTAACGAAATAGGATCTTTATAAAATTCTTTCGTATCTAAATTAGATACAGTTTCTTTCATCACAGGATATGGCTTAAATACAATTTTAAGCAACATTTTCGCACCAATACTACTTCCCATACAATAACCCTTTGCCACATCTTCATTCTTTACCTTAAAATAGAAAACATAGTTTGTGCCTTCCAAATGTAATGTTTTGGTATTTGTTATTGTTGAGATATAATGTATATAGGCAGACACATTTTCCCCTTCATACACAGGTTTGAGGAATATCGGAGTTTTGTATGGTTTTGGATTTTTGTTCCAAACGCTTGGCAATGATTTTTGCGCCATAAGCGGAACGAACTTTATCCACTTTTTAGATTTTGAATCGTAGTACTTAATGCTCTTTATCTCTGTAGATTTGTATTCTTTCTTTTCTTTAGAGTTGGAATCTTTAGTAACAACGACATCACCATCATCAAGCATAAATAAAGTTTTTGTGACTCCCTTAACCACATTTCCGTTGTTTAAGGTAATTTCAACATTGTCCTGTGCTTGTACCATTACACACAACAAGAGGGCAAGAAACATAAAAAAATAGTCTTTTCATACTCATGTTATTTTACGGTTTGACTTAATATCACAAAAATACTATTTTTTTTCTTTGCTATCCAGAAAAAACACATTTTTTAACTTATTTATCCGTGCAAATAGTAATATTTAACGCTTGAAACGAAAAATGGTTTATGGAAACTGTTATCTGTTATCTGTTATTTGTTATCTGTACAGCAAAAAAAATCGTTTTTGGAAACTGTCAACTGTAACGCTTGGGGATGATGTTATTGACCTGTCATGTGACATTTTACTCTTGTATAGACTACACCCTTTATCCAAGTCTTCAAAAGAGACATTTGAGATAGTGTTACTTATAAGAAGTTTTTTAACTCGTAGAGAACAAACAGTTGCCCCGGAATCTTTCAAATAAAATAGCTCCTCACCGTTCTCCAATGATTATGATTCGCATAAATCCTTGCATTTCTCCCAATAGGCATCGAATTCCTCTTTGCTAACCAACATATTGGTTTCTATCGAATACAAGTCATATTGCAGGATGATGGACATCGGAGGATTGTGTTTGATGAAATCTTCTGGAAAGCAACCATCTATTTCGACATTAGCTACGCAATAGTTGCCATCCGCAGAAATTGTAATAGCCCTTGATACTCTCACGCAATCAAACTCGCCATAGCAAACCGTGTCGAACACTTTTATCTTGAAATAGAACTTGTATATCAATATTCTATTGTTGCATGGAAGTTGTTTTCTCAGACGGATGCACAAATGAGCCAAGGACAACAAAAAACTTTTCTTGGCATCTTTTGGAGACATTATCAGCGTGAAGTGCTTGCCAAGTTGACCTACGGAATTCACTTCGACTTTTGTTTCTATGGCTTCCTTGGAGACAAGTGCTTTGACCTCCTTAACCGCCTTGCTCCAAGTCTCGACGTAATCAGGAAAAATAAGGTAATAGTAGCTGCTGAAAAAGAACTCCTTAGTCTCTGGCTTGTATTGTACGAAGAAGTTGGCAGAATCAAAAGATTCGGTAAACTTTTCTTCGGGCATGATGTGAGAATCATCGGGCGACTTCTCACAAACCGTACTAAGCATCTTGACTCGCCTCTTGAACCATAACCATATTTTGTATCTTTTGGCAAAGAGTACAAAAGCAATCGAGACAACAGCCAAAACGACAAGCACGACAACACCGATAATATCCGAGCAGATATGAGTGATGACACCTATGCCATATATGATGACAATGCACCATAAAACGACCATTCCAAGTTTAGACATTATTTTTTCTATCATAAAGCTATTCGTTTTTGTGGTTTTTGAATCCACGATTTTCTGTTATCTATGATACAGGCATTAGTGTCCCGTTAAAATCAGGACACTAATGCTGTAAATTATTATTGTTATTCTACTTTGTTGTTACTTTCTTGTATTTCTGGTTGCTTGCCGTAGGATTTTCAGGATTGGTCATCTGCAAATACCCTGCTGCAACAAGGGAGGTGATGTAACGCTCTCGGTTCTTGGAATGCATGCTGACTCCAATTCTGTCAAGTATCTCTTTGGTGGTTCGAGGAACAGAACAGAAATTTACTATGTCCCTTTGCTTGTTAGACAATGACACTTTTGGAGTGTCAGAGTGTCTAAGTTGAGTGTCTAAGTCGTTCTCAGAAGTGTCTAAGTCGATGCCAGAGTGTCTAAGTCGAGTGTCAGAGTCTTGGACTTGGTTACTTTTTTCCTCGACTTGGTTACCGACTTGGTTACTTTCACCCTCGACTTGGTTACTTTCTTCTCTCCAAACCGTGATGACAAATTCCTGTGCCTTGTCATTATTCATAAACGTGACATTGATATCTTCGTCCAGTGCACGAATGATGCCACTACCTACACCAGTGTATGGCAGCAAGTATATAGCATTGTTAAAAAGGAACATATTGCGAGGCATGGAAGTTCCTGCCTTTATGTCATCAATAGTGAGTCCGTTAGGCAATGCACCAGGACTGTGAATCTCAACACGATTGTCGAAAATGAAAATGCGAACAGGGGCTTTCATGTTCAACGAGCGATGTACAAGGCTGTTTACCGTGAACTCAAACAAATCAGCACGTTACGAGCAATCAGTAAGATTTCAATAAGTATATTAATAAGGTAGCGTCACCTTGAACAGCGGATTGTCTACATGCTCCTTGCGTATAACGTCCACAAGTTCGGCTACTATGTCGGGATGCGCAGCGCTCACGTCGTTATCCTCGTGCAGGTCGGTGGCGAGGTTGTACAGGCGCGGCTTGCCCTTTACGACAATCAGCTTCCAGTCGCCACGGCGCACAGCGATTTGGTCGGTCTCGTGAAACTCCCAGTAAAGATGGTCGTGCTTCAGCTGCTTGGCATCGTCGCCGAGGAGCGTCGGAGCGATGGAGAGTCCGTCGAAGCCGTCGCCCGCGAGCTGGCGGTTGGTGTAACGCTTGCGGAAGTTCTTCACACCGGCAAGGTCGCAGAACGTAGGCATGAGGTCGTAGAAGGCGAACTGCAGGTCGTTCACCTCGCCCGCCTTGACGTGTCCGGGCCACCATGCTATGAACGGAATGCATATGCCGCCCTCGTAGCACTGACGCTTGAGTCCGCGTAGCTTGCCGTCGCGTCCGAAGAATTCGGGGTCGGCGCCGCCCTCCTCATGAGGTCCGTTGTCGGAGGTGAAGATGACGAGCGTGTTCTTGTCGAGGCCTTTCTCGCGCAGCTTCGCCATCACCTCGCCCACGTACTGGTCGAGACGCGTTATCATTCCGGCAAACTGTGCGTGGGTATGCTCCACGGCGTTGTAGCGCGAGCCTTCCTGTCCGCCCCACGTCTTGTCGACGAAGAACTTCTTCTCGTAGTCCTCCACGATGCTGTCGTAGGGCTGTGCCAGTTCGGCGTGAGGCAGGGTGTACGTGAGGAAGCCCACGAACGGCTTCTTGCCGTCCTGCTTGTCAATCCACTCGAGCGCTTTGTCGTGTATGATGCGTGCCGAATACTGCTGGCGCTTATGGTAGTCGCGTCCGAACATGGGGTACTGTATGTTCTGCTCCATCACCTCGCGCACTACCGCCGTGTCGCCCATAGAGCGCGAGTAGCGGTTGAGGAAGTTGGGATAATACAGATGCGCCTGAAACTGGCAGATGTAGCCGTAGAACTCGTCTACGCCGCGCTTGTCGGGCGTAGAGGGCGAGCCTTCGTAGCCGCCTGCCCACTTGCCGAAGACGCCTGTGGTGTAGCCGTGGTCCTTCAGCATCTCGGGCAGAATCTTGTGCTGCGGATCGTAAGGCTCCTGACCCACAACAGCGAAGTCTACGTTGTTGCCGTACATCACGGTGTGCTCAGCTGACCAGTATTCGCGGTTGCCGCGCACGTGTCCGTGACCCGAGTGCTGACCCGTCATGATAGAAGCGCGCGAGGGCGCAGACACAGGCGAACCGGCGTAAGCCTGCGTGAAGCGCATGCCCTCCTCAGCCATGCGGTCGATGTTGGGCGTGCTGATATAGGGCTGCCCGTAGCAGGCGAGGTCGCCGTAGCCCATGTCGTCGCACAATATGAATATAATGTTGGGTTGTTTCGGCTGAACACGCTTTCCAGGCGCCTTCGCAGCCACGAGCGTAGGCACTACGGAGAGGGCGGCGCTCGCTAAGAGAATATTCTTGTTCATCGCGAAATATGTTGTTTTAGATTAATCGATTTGTTTTCAATGTATAAAATTACTGCAAATA
>ENA-UAGQ01000223-UAGQ01000223.1-human-gut-metagenome-genome-assembly--contig:-NODE-223-length-14695-cov-7.774044_pt1 | contig 14695 bp, 7 predicted proteins | sample MGYA00243412_ERZ654346 | MGnify/ENA primary metagenome ERZ654346 (study PRJEB26926, sample SAMN06165147) | human gut metagenome | biome: ENVO:00009003; feature: ENVO:2100002; material: ENVO:00002003...
ATAGGGTCTTGTAATTCAAGATCGTTTTTTATACCAAGAATGGCATTAATAATATTATCATCCTTTTTATCATCATCATCTAATTTATCAACATTATTCGAAACGTAAGATTGGCTTATCAAGTTTGATACGCTCTTTCTGTTTTTATAAGTTCCTTCTTTATCTGATGGAGCTTCAAAAGCATATACAAGTGGATACGAATAATCCGTATCTGGATCTTCTGACATAAATTCGTTTACTGCATGAATAGCTTTTTTGTATTTAGTATCTTTTATACTATACTTCCCAGCATCTTGAACATGATCATAAAATCTGTCTATCATGTAGTTGATATATCCACGCTTATCGCTCTTAAATCTTTCTTTATCTCTTTCAAACTCTTTTGGCGGATATCTTTTATAATATTCTTGAAAAAGTCCCCTAAATTTTCCATCCTCAGATACAGCGTAGGGGTTTCCACCAGATTCTTCAATAATATTTCCAAGTACGGCTTCTATCTGGCGTTGATTAAAACCTTTGTCATATAAAGCATCATAGATCATATTCATCCCTTCTACGTCCATAGTGCGATGTTTACCTTTACCTACACGCTTCATATTCTCATATTTGGATTTAAATAAATCCCAATCTATTTCTGGCTTAGAAGACTCCCCTCCTTGTTTTTTGGATCTTATCTCCATCCTTTTATCCAAATCATTCTTGGAATCAATAATGGATCTAAACAGGATCTTGTTTGGATCGCTCTCTTCGTATGGGATTTTATCTTCCACATAATCCCTGATTTCAAAAGGATATCCTATTGCATCAAGAGTCTTAGTAACAATCCCTACTTTAATAGGTTGATCATTCCTATAAAAATCATACTTATCTTTCACAACCATCCTACCTCTATCATCACGGTACATGGTAAAACTTGATAAGCCTGATAAATCATTTAAATCTCCGTAAGCATCCGGTATAAAATTATATTCGTTAAATACCTGATGTTCCCCGGTTCTGGCTTTTTTTAAGAGATCTATACCCTCTTCTACCATTCCAAGTTTCCTACTTGTTACATCCCTTAACTCCTCCAAATCAGATACGTCCTTGCCTGCAACTTTTCCATCAATTATCTTATTATCTAAGGAATCAAGCTCCTTTCCATATTTTTTAGCCATTTTCTCCCACCCACCATTTATCCTGTCAGATATAATGGATTTGATATTGTCTGGTATTCTAACAATCCCGTTTTCCTCTTTCAGGTTATTTGGTTGGTTTAAGAATCTAAACCAAAGATTCTGACTAAAATCATCTACATTGGCTTTCGGAACATCTTGACCAAAAAATTCCATTATTTTGGTTTTCAATCCTCTTTCGTTAGCATACACATCAGGTGTTATATTAGATGCCAGATATTCTCTAAGTTTTACAAACGGACCAATTTTATTCCATAATGTTTTTGGTTGTTTGTCCTTTACATAATTTTTAATTTTCTTTGCCATCTTTTTCTTCCTCTAAGAATCCAAACATTTCACCTGCGCAATTACCAACAAATCCGGCTATGTAAGCTGCGTGTTCACCTTCTCCCACCTTAAAGCCAAGAGACATATTACAATGTTGGCATACCGACATAGCTGCATGAAATGATTCATGACATATGTTTCGCATAGTCATCTTATTCTCACTTTGAAAGTTCCATAATAACTTAAAAGCTCTATCATCCCCCTTATCACGAACAAGATTCAAGAAAGAGGCTTTTGAATCTAAATCGCCTTCATCTCCCCATTCTCCTTCATGATCCAATTCTGCATTCTCAAAACGATCACACAATGTTTTGTAATCTAACCCTATGGTGATAATCAACTTTAGTGGATATATCACAAAATCAAATTCTTTTTCTTTCATTCTTTTTTTTCAACAAATGTAAACAAAATAGCCGAAGAATGCCACCATTCATTCTCCGGCTTGTTATGATAAATCTCTTCTTATGAAAACAGTACGAATGTAAGATTTAAATCTTAATCTTCTTAATTTCATCAATCATATTCTTATATCCGCAGAACTTGCTGTTAATAACATCGAAAATAGATTCTGACCAGCCAGCTATGTTCAAGATATTAGATCCTCTGTAAAACATCTCACTTCCATATCCTTGAATAGAAATAGAAACGATCTTGCAATTTGGATTTACTTTCTTGAACTCTTTCAAAAGTTCGGCGAATTTGCCATATCCATAACTGGAGCTTTTCTCCCATACAACAGATTCACCGTCTCCTATCTGCATATCTGAAATAATGTACAAATTATCTACCTTGATCTTATCTTTAACGCACTTTTCCAAGAATGCAAAAAGACCGTTTTCGGTGGAACCACCGCAGTCTCCTCCGGCAGTAAAAGATTTTTTGTTATTCCATAAAATACCTTTACTTCTATCATATTCGTAATTGATAAGTTTGTCACCAAACATGCCAATAAATACGTCAGGAAGCACAGATGCGATCATACAGCCAAATAAGTTACCAATGACAGCCGTACTTGTTTTGCTAAAGGCAGACACCTCAGAAGATCCTCCCATATCTCCACGTACAGAGCCAGAGTGGTCAATCAGGATAGCCGACCGCCCCTCCAATACCGGCAGGTTCTTGCAGGAGATGGTTATGGCTTTCTCCAACGCATCTAAAATCTTATATTTATTACGCGCTGTTAATTTAGCACGTTTTTTATCCGACTCAAATACAATATCATTATCGGAACTATCAGTGCCTATATTTTCAACCTCTTTGAAAGCTGAAGCAAAACGGAAAGGAAGCATCTTCGAATTAAGTACCTTCTCTTCTATTGTAAGCTGCCTACAAACTTCATCTATTTGATCAGGCGCGTATTTGATTATGTTTACAAGGTTACGAACCATATTAAAAATAGGCATACCTTTTACATTGGAAACCACGTCCCGAATAGCGTCACCTAAAGCTTCTTTCTTTTCCTTATTGTCTTTCTTGTCCTGTCCGGCTTTAGACATTTCTTTTTCAAGAATCTTGCTTTCGTATAATCCAGACAAAGACCTACCTTCTATAAGGTACTGGAAAGCCGTTTTGTTAGCCTGATTGCCTTTAGGGTGAAATAAGTTTACGAGGTCAACCATAGTAATGACCCTACTGTCCATCTTGTACTTGTCAATCCGATACGGATCAAGACCTTCCAAAGCCGTCTTAAATCCTTTCTTAATAGCACTGGATATACCTCTTAACTTCTTTGGATTTTTGCCGTTAAGAGCCGCATAACAGCCAAGGATTTCGCTCATATCATCAGGACGCATAACGATCTTGTTATAGAACCTTGAAGCCCATTCCTTACCCGATGCTTTGCTGGCAAGGACAGAAGCCATAAGATGCGTTACTGACCTAAGCTTTCCTTCTTTCCTGACATACAATGCTGTTTGTGCTGCGAAATACGGATCTACTTGATCCATAAGGTCCTTAATCCTGTTCACCTTGTCTTTTTCTTTCTCATAATAAGAATCAGACAACATGGTAGTCATTACCGTAGACACCAACTCTTCTTCCGCATTAGGCTTATATGCCTTCTCGCCCATGTGATTCACGATCGTAGGTTTAACACCTTCATCCTTTTTGTTAAACTTTCCCATTGTCTATATTTTTATTCAAATTAATCAATTCATTTCATTTTGTATCATAAAACGTTTACACCTTGACAATTTCAACTTCTTATATGTAATATCCCTCTGGTTTTTACCGTCAATGTCACGAATGTTAAAATAGCCAGTTTTACGCCTTCCGAATATAAAGTAATAACTGTTTTCAAACATAATCCTGTCGAACAAACGGAAACCGAAAATTTCAAAAGGAGATTGATTTAGTCTTTTTATCCCTCCTTTTTGAATCTTTTGTTTATGAATTTGACGATTATGTCTTCTTACTAATCTTACTTTATAATAATAACCTAACCTTATAGCATCAAAGTTTTTAGAAATAGTAAAAGAATCGGAAACATGAGATTTTTCAATGCCGTGATTGATTCTATTATATTTTGTAACATAACCGAAAGTCATAGAAACGTTGCTATATTTAGATTTTAATTCTTCATACAACCTCCATTTCATTATTCCCATTACGGCTGCGTCACGAAGCGACTTGCCTCTTCTGATCTTTAAATCTATATTACCTTTATGGTATTCCTTATGACAAGTTTCACATAAAGTTATAAGATTAGAAGGAGAATTTCCTCCAGTCTTTCGGGATTCAATATGATGGACATTAAGAATTTCATCTTTCGATTTCCCCTTACAATGCTGGCATTTATGACCATCTCTACAAAGGACATATTCTCTAACGTTCCAAAACCCAAGTTGATCACCCTCCTGATATTCTTTACCTGATATATTAGGATTCTTAATCTTTTGAGTATCGAATTGAGCTACTTCAATAACAATACGAGATATTGGTAGTATAGAGCAAACATTGTTAATAACGCAAATATGGGCGTCTACTTTGTACCGCACCGAAGGTGCTACCCATTCTGGACGCTTGCTTTTTATTCTATTATTAAAACGAGGTTTTCTATACCTCATCCTGTCTCGTCTCGCTCTTCGTAGCTCCCTTCTGGTAGATAAAAGATCTACGATATCATTTCTAAGAATAACTTCACTACTATAAAGTTCTTTGCTTTTCGTCGTAGCTGATAGACCAACATGCTTAGTACCAGCATCAACGCCTAACACAATTTCCTGTTTGTAGTCAGATGTGACGTACGTTAATTTGATGGTAAACGGACATAGGTTTACAACAACCGCCTTTTTGTCTTTAAGCAGTCGTCTGACCTTACCATGCCTTGTTGTAGGCATCAGAGGTTTACCATTTATGTCTTGTACATACACCATACTTACAAACTAATTTAATGTTTATTCAACATAAGTCAGGGTAAAAACCCTGTTAGTACCCATCGCCAATGTTATTTAAGGTTTTCGTAAGCAACACTGTTCCTGAATACCAGAACTGTTTAATCACTTACCTTAGAGCTACAGACTTGGATAAACATCCGTAGGTAACTATCTATTCTTAAATAACGTAGTGTTTGTTTCAGCACTTAGGCTAATAATCGGAATAGCTTTTGACTATCATACATAATACAATACAAATGTTTATGATTTGTATGAGTTATGCATTATTCTCGATTATTTGTTGTTTTCTTTAAAATATTATACAAAAAAAAGCAGTGATATTACTACCACTGCTTGAAAAAAAATATATCAAAATGAATACTCAATGAGGGAAAAGCTGAAGTTAGTGTAAACAATGAAATAATGGATTTGAACCATCGACCTATACTTTAAAAGAGTATCGCTCTATCCATCTGAGCTAAATTCGAAGTAACTAACCCCATCACCACTCATTAGTTTTTATATATTTCAAACAGAGGAAAAGCGGAGCCGGATCTAAAATGAAAATATTGGATTCGAACCAATGAAAAACTTTTTACCTAAAGCCGTGTTAGCCACTACACTAATTTTCGAAGTAACCGAACTCCTCACCATCCGTATATGTTGTTAAAACAGGGATAATTTGGAAGGTGTTTGAAAGGAGGTTTTAATCTACCAACTGATCTAATCTTTCTTGCATGAAAAATACAGGACTCGAACCTGTGACACAAACCGAAGTATCACCTTCCATCACCACTGTCTTATATTATAATCTCTCTTGATTACGATGCAAATATAGACACTAAAATATGATTTACAAATTAAAATGATTTAGAATGTATTAATTTGAATAAATTATTTTAGAGTCATAATTGGATTACCCCATCTCTTTTTCCACTCTTTACCTAAATACATTCTTAATTCTTCGAATGAATGAACAAACTCTCCATCGATTATAGCTCCAACTGCATTCTCTATTGATATTATTTCATTTAACTCATTCTTCGTTGCAAAATTTCTAATCCCATCTTCATGTTTATTAAAAACAATAAAATTTATGGCTTTGGCTACTATTTTTATCTTATCAGATAATTCGCTTTTGTTTTTTATTAAAGAGGAAACAGATTTGCACATCTTAATGTAAGCTTCACCAGCTATATTTCTATTTTCTATAAAATTGTCGGTAAGCCATAATATAACCTTAGCATATATTTCAGGATCTAACTCTAAGGCTATCATAACGAAAAAATACGGATTAACAAACCATTTTTGATCTTTTCCTTTTCCTCTCCTGTATGCCATCCCGTATTTCTTCAAATCAGTTAATTTACTTATATTCAATGAATTATCTTTGAGTGTACGATATCGTACAGTACAAGTCAATTCATTGATATTCAATTCTTTAATTAATGCATTCATTTTCTCTTGAAAAGACGACGTAGACATTAAATGGTCGAGTCTTTTAGGCTCCAACCCCATAGCCGCTCTTTTCTGTGACAATACATCCATAACCTCTGTTATACACACAAAACCATCTTTTGACATAACAGAAATGTTTCTACCTAATAATTCTCTACTTTCTGATTGTAATAATACGTTACTTTTCATAATTTTACACCGTTTTATTGTTAATAAATAAGCGCCTACCTGTCCGCGATGGATCGATAGGCGCTACAAATATATTCAACTATTATTAAATCACAAAATAAAAACTACTTATTTTCAACTTGTTAAATATTGTAATTTATCTATTCTTAATCTTATCTTCAGAAATCAACCACTGGAATATGATTTTCCGGTTACTAATTACTTTCTTTATCCTCATCAGCATCCAACTTCCCCTTAACCTATCCAGCCATGACCGTCTGAAATTAAGAGCATCAGGATTAACTGACTTATTTATATCGTTATCGTCCTTGATCCAGATAGGTGTTTCAGATCGGTCATCGTCAACCCTGTTGAAGAAGTCATTTAACTTATGTCTTCTATATACCTCAGTATCCAGGACCTCAGTATGGTCACCTACGATCTTCGGATATGATATACGTTGTGCTAAATTATTCTTTTCTTCTGGAACAAGATGAATTTCGCCTGAGTTGTTTGTGTCGTTGTAGATAGTTATCGTATCTAAACCTACTTTCCTGTCAAGAGTGTAATTCACATCATCTACGTATTTCCTTGCATCAAGCTCGTATTCTACAGAAGCCAGCGTAGAACCGTTATATTTCTCTTTTATCGGCACTTCTAATATAAATGGATATGTTGCTCCGTAAAATGTCTGAAAGCTCTTATTCGTCAGCAAATGGCTCCATAAGCCACCTTCTTCATCCGATGCCGGGAAGTTTATTCCTGTCTGGAAATATTGTTGCTGTTCTATATAATAGTCAGGGCAGAACGAATAATAAGAAATCCATTCTTGCTTCAGACACGAATATCCGATAGTGAACGACACATCCTTGAAATACTGTTCGTCTTTTAAGGATATTTCCTTATCGTTTGACAACACCTCTGTTTCATTGTACAAGAACCTTCCACCATCATATTTGTAATATGACGGGTTCTTAACAGGTATATAATCTTTTTTCGTGATAAGTACCCTCTTATACCTGTTATCCCATCCAAGAGACAGACCAAGACCGATAAATTTATTATCCGTATCTCCTTCTGTCATCTCTGTACCGGTTAAGATATTAGTTATTCCGTATCTAAGGATCTTAAACGGAAGATGACGCTTAAGCCAATGTCTGACACCTACACTAAGTTCCTTAAGATTACGTCCGTTCGGGTCGGTCATAAACACCTGTGCTCTTTTAGTATCTACCCAGAAATGACCAAACTCTGAACTAATTATTTCAGTGCTCTGGGTTCCAGAATAACCGAGGTCGGTCGTGTTGTACTCCAGAGGCCGGGACGCGAACAGACCGCCGGTGCCCATCTCAGCCTGCCCTGGGGAGGTGCGCTCCTTGATTACGTCTATGGCGTTATGGAGTGAAACCTGGTCCTCGAACCTGACAAGAATCTGATTAGACTCGATACGCTTCATGTGAATAAGCTTCCCGTTGCTGGTTGGAAACTCATGATAGTCCATAGGCTTGTACGTCAGCCACGGATCTGTTTGACTGTTTTCAGATACATCAGCCCTACTCCATATAACACCATTAGGACGTTGGTAAGCACAATCATAAAAACGTCGTTCGTATGTTGCCGGCAATACATTTGGTGTTAGTGTCATCCTCGACGAATAGATAGGACTTATCTTGTAATCATTATCCCTATGGATAGACACGTTCTTTTCTTGTGTCCACCAAACGAAATCTCCTACTTTTGGGTAGAATAGTTCATGAGGCTGAGGTCCCTCTAATCTGAAATTACAATTTATTTCAGACTCTACAAGGAACTGAGGAATGCCATAGAACCATGTATAAAATCTTCCATTAACGTACCTGCCGGATGTGTCACCATTTAATTCGTATAAGCTCTTCCTGTTTGGATAAAAAGCGTATCTTCCTTTATTAGATGATGTCCAGCTATTGAAACGTTCGTTATCTATTGTCTCAAGAGCGTCTTCTCCAGTATCATAATTAACAAAATATCTTGGATACCCTACATTTCTGTAATCCATGTATGGGAATGGTATCATGTCTCCAATACCAAAAGCACTATTATAAAAAACAGGGAATTTTCTTTTTAATGAGAATCTTGTTATTACCGTATCGCCACCGAACATCAGTTTCTTTTCATTAGTGAAAAAGCCACATCCACCTATGGAAATCCATTTTATATCTTCTATCTGTCCATATTGATCCGGCCTATATCGCATAAGTCTCATATACGGAGAACAGATGTACGATACTGTTTTGGATTGCTCGAATGTTCTTCCTGCTACAACATCACTTCCAGCAATAACCGAATCATCTATGCGGCTACTGTCGTAATTGTAAACATAGTTCGGATATTCCAATAAATATTTCGATTTACCATCTCCTTTTTCACCTGGATCACCAAATGATAAAAATAACGAAGATTCACGATCTATATTATTAACGAATAAGAAACGTCCCTCATTATCATTTCTACCGGTTCCCCATTTAGAAGACATACTGGCATCCATCATCGGATATACGCCAGACTTAATGTACTTAACAGAAGATAAACCACGGGCAAAATTTCGTTCATACTTATCCTGATCTGTTATGCCTATCATTGAATTATATAATCCCACAGAAGTATAATACCATGCATGATTACGTCTTGGTCCATTGTTTATAAACGTATTAAGCCAATCATAACGGTACTTACCGTACAATATCGGGCCTTTAGCAAGAGTCTGACTGATGGTTGACACCATTGAAGAAAACAGCATGGCCACACTTAAATTAGTCAGGAATCCTCCTCCGGTAAGACCGGCCGACCCTCCTATGTATCCAGACTGCGCCCTTATCTGAAGCTCTTCTGCTATCATAGCTGCTATTGTGGCACTTGATTCAACTGCGGCAAGCGACGCAGCCATCGTGTATGCGGCAGGACCTAAGATAGTCCATTTTGGATGATCTTCTACAGGTACGAAACTGCCCACAGACATTCCTCTTTGAAACCCGTCTATACATACTTCATTTGGAAGTTCTGGCTTGTTGAAATAAATATCAGGTGAACAGAATGAATACCACACGTTTCCTCCTTTGTCGAAAGGATGGGATATAAACTCGTCTCTTTTGCCAGACGTATAATTATATTGATCTTGTGACAGGTCATTATATGGGTAATTAGGATAGATATTCACATTACCATCGTCTCCTATGTATCTAAGCATATCATAGGCTAATCCTGAAGCCACAACCGACCTATTTAGTCTCCTATCTCCACGATACAGTTCATATCCTACAATCGTATTTCTTTGTTGTTGCGTAATCAAACCAGAATCCACTGCAAAATCCAAAAACACTTGTATGGTGTTCTCATCTACCATAATACCTACCGGATATATTTCAGAAGCTATGTCATATCCACGTTCATCACTGTTCATGAATGGTATATGCTTATTATCTGGAAACCGGTAATGACGTATAGGTTGCTGGCAAAATACGGTAGAAGTATCTACCCCTCCATAAGAATGACCCTTGAAATAAGATAATCCATTTTTGTCTGACAAAGGAGCACCATAATATTCTGTTAACTTATTCATAATATTAGAATAAGCTTCTGATTTTTTTGGATCACCATAAGATCTGCCTGTGTCTATTTTCATCCTGCTACTATCATAAAGTTCAAAATTAGCAGGATATTTCTCAGATGATTCCCAATATGCAAAATCCCCGTATTTATAAGGACGAGGCTTGCAATTGATGGGCCTATCTCCACATGTCTGACATTTTGATGCAAATAAGACAGTTGATCTAAGTGTTATAGAATCCACAGACAAATCAATCTTATTTACCTCCTTTTCTCTTATACCAAAAATATACGGATATATAGTTTTACCTGTAGCAAAAGCGACTCCAAGAATAGCACGGGAAGGCTTCTTTCCTTCTTCTTCCTCTTCTTCTGGGGTATCATAATTTTTATAAGAACAAAATTGAATTTGTCTAAACGTCATTATCCAAGGAACTGCTACAATAGGAGATTCTATTGTAACATAAAAATAATTTTGACCTATAGAATCAAAAAACTCTTCATTTATTTCTCCGAAAGCCGGTCTTGCTATGTTAACAATAACGGAATGAGATGATTCATACTCAGGTCTATCAAATTCAACTGGTACTATTCCAAGAGGGGACCATGTTTCAACATCCTTCCAAAAAGAAACACGAACGTAATTGGTAGACACAGCATCCATTATGCCATCTACCTTTCCAAGAGCTTCAAGATAAAGAACTTTGTTCTCGTCTTTATAACCTTCTATGTCCCACTCTTCTGGTCTATTGATTCTAATAAATCTTGCATTTGTCATTACATTTCTGACAAACTTCCATACCACAAATTCAGATGCGAATCCAATATTAAGCTTATCCCCTGTAGGATTATTAAATGTAGCATTGTTTACATACCCTTCAAATTTCCAATCAGTTTCATCTATACCGGTATCCGAATTTTTATATATCATATCTTGCAACTTCTCAGAAGCTTCAGGCCAAAATTGCTCAATACAATACCTGGGTCCGTTCTTTGATCTATACTGATTATTTATGACTGTACTGGTAGATCTACCGGCTCGCCAATCTCCTACATCATTTATCTTTTGGCTCCATCCATCTATATGAAGAATATAACTTCCAAGAAGATAATTATAATTCTGAAAGTTGTTATAATCAGTTCTTGACACAGTAGGATCAGAGCAATAACTCTCAATATAACATCCGCATGTACAAGGCATGGTATCTAATACGTATATAGCATCAGACACGGTTTTTAAAACAGATCCAGGTTGTAAGTATGGATAAAACTCAGAACAAAGGTGTTGATTGCCATCACCTGATATGCTGCCAGCGCTATACCCAAAAAATGCTTCCTCCATCCATTCAGATAAAGAATCCATTGTCTCGTAATTAAACAACACAGAATACTTATTCTGATTTTCTCCTCCTGTGGTATATAGATAATCTGTAGAGACGTGTTCCATTTCGCTAAGAACCTTATAGATATAATCTTCTACAAGGCCTGTTATTAGTGGAACTGGAGCTGACAATATAGATTCTTGACGATGAGGGACTTCGCAGTCTCCTTCCATTTCTGGTAACCTAATATGATCAATTGGCTCCATATAATCCTGTGTTCCGTCTTCTCTGTATTTGGTAGCTATATCACATATCTGTCTTTCATTGTTTCCATTCTCCTTATTATTACAAGCTACAAGACCTATATTTTCAGACAAATAATTTATAGGGGTTCCTACAATATCATCATAATCGATAATAAATCTTGATTTACCTTTAAAAGTGGCAAAATTGCTTTCCACTACAACAGTTTGACCTACAGTAGCCGGGTTGTTACACTCTTTCTGTTCTTCATCTATAACAACCGCATCGTCGTCAATCAATACCCCATCTCCTGCCGTATTGCTATACTGCCATACATATTTTCTTTCCACTCCTGAACAATCCGGAGCATATGCATTTATAGACTGGTATGGGATACTGTCTTTGTTCATTTCTTCTCTTGCCTTATCAGAAGGAGGTGGAATAAGAACAAATGCTGGAGTTTTATATCCGGTGGATGTCTTAAATGATATAGAAAAAGGATATACTTCATTCCTCATGTATCCCACATACAACGAACAGGCATTACCATCCTTATACAGATCCTCGTGGGCTACCGATGCCTGCCATTTTAGAAAATGCCCCATAAGAGAAACTACAGGCTGTAAATTCCATTCTTTTTCCGCCGTAAGACCATATTGAAGAAGACGGTTTCCGACTGACACTATTCCTCTTGATGTATTATATATGGCTCTTTTTAAAGAAATGTGTTCAAATGTTGTCCTCTTATTATTAAGATCAGAATAATAGTATATAGTCTTCTCTGTAATAGGATGAATACCTTCTATAAAATAATCAACTACAGGTTGTGTTTCGCCATTGTATCCTACAGTATTCTGAATAACAGCCACCTTGTAATGGCTGACTTGCCTATCCAAATTAGACACCTTAAGCCTTATACCAAGATTAGTTCTTTCTCCCCATTTACCATCATTTATCCTAATATATTGTTCGTCAAATACATGAACAGGGTTAGTTAATGAAGTATAGTTAGTTTTCTCGTTACCAAATTCATCGCACAAGGCCACAGCAAACTGATACACGCCCGCACGTAGGCTGCCCCCGTACTCTATCTGTACCGGCTCTACGCATGGCTGGTCCAGTAGTGGAAACACCCTAAGTTTCTCACATGCCAGAAAACAACCATTCTCCTGCATGAACTTTTTCCTATCGTATTCTTTATCGCATATTTTATACCCATGATAATGATACCAAATATCACCTTCATCATCAGGAGTCAGAGCCTTGTCTACAATAACATACCTGGGAGGATTATAATCGTCAGTCCAGTAAATACATTTTCCACATTTCTCTGTCTTTATTTCTATGGTTTTTATAGGATGGTAGATAGAGAAATTAAGGCACGGATCTTGCTCGTTGTCTTCCAGCAAGGTCTTCATGCCAGAACACAACGACTCCGATCCTTCTACCATAGATTCTATATCGGAATCGGATAAGATACTTGTATCGGATTCAGGCTTGAAATAAGTTATCTTAGATACGCCTGTTTCAGGATTTGTTATAAAAAAATAGATATTGCCCGAAGTAAGATCATTCTTGTAACCAATAACCTTAAACCCATCGAAATCAATGCATTTAAGATTACTGTGCTCGTTAGATCTCATCCCAACATTACCGTCCTCGGATTCGATGTTGGCATTCAAGGCAAACGTATAATGCTGATCCGTAAGACTCGACGGATGCAGATCGCGATTCATACCTGTTTGAGGAACCGCTATGTTTCTGTTATCTTCTAATGCCATGTTAATAACTGTTTGTCACAAAGATAGCAAAAGAGATTTAATCATGGATTTCTAAAGTAGGTGAAGAAAAGAAATACATTTTCAGTCTCCTACTTTATCGACCACACCTACATAAAAATCGGGGATAGGATTATCATTGAAATTTCTTATTTGAATATCAATATAATTATAGAAATAATTATCAACTGGATCCATTATCGTCACATTACTTTCTAAAACCCCGTCTTTGTATGAATACAGTTCCTTATGTTCGGAATCAATGTAAAAAATATATCTTGGTAAATCCTGGGTATTAACTGTTAGATGATTATTAAACAAACTGCATTTAGAATGATCAGCAGACAGAAGTAACAATAGAAATGTATATGGAGACTTATCTCTTATTATAATATCACGATCAGATGATACATTAGACAAAACTTTGGATAAATCAAATTCTCCAAAACTTATCTTGAATTTCTTTCTTCTTATTGGAGTCATATATGCTGGACTATTAACTACAATATTATTCCATTTAAATTGACTCCCTTCCATTACAGGAGAGAAACAATTACCCATCACCATATTAACATTTTCAAATCTTCGTCTCATAACATCTACTTACAATTTATATCTTTTACCCCTAATCAAAACAGTACCATCACCACCGTCACCTTCTGATCCACCACCGCCACCACCAGCAGCATTCCGTTTACCTGAAGATTCCCCAAAATCTCGAGTCGTATGACCTTGTCCTATACCTCCTTCATGAGCGCTGCCGTTTGATCCATTACCACCATCCGAACCGCCATTACCTCCTATAGAACCTCCTCCACCGCTACCTGAACCGCCATCTGAACGCCATGGACCATTTTCGTATCCATCCATACTCCCTCCATAAGCTCTATAATTCGAGTTTAGAAATTGCGAGTATCCGCCATCATTAGGTGGAGTACTATTAGAACTTCTACTACTTCCTTTGCCAACTCTTATTGAAATTGACTGACCCGGTATAACAGGGATAGCATCACCATCTCTCCATCCGGATGTATCTTTTTTAAAGGTTTTTGTATATCCTCCAGCTCCTCCTGTATCTGAATATCCTCTATTGCCTCCGCATCCACCACCGACAAGAAACACATCAACCTCCCTACATCCAGATGGAACCGTCCATGTATAATTTCCTGCCGGATAAAACCTTATGATAAAGTCTTCAAGTTCCCTATTTTTTTGCAATAAACGACGTCTCATAACATACTAAGGATTACCCCCCCCCTATATATAAT
>ENA-UAGQ01000224-UAGQ01000224.1-human-gut-metagenome-genome-assembly--contig:-NODE-224-length-14690-cov-6.845097_pt1 | contig 14690 bp, 14 predicted proteins | sample MGYA00243412_ERZ654346 | MGnify/ENA primary metagenome ERZ654346 (study PRJEB26926, sample SAMN06165147) | human gut metagenome | biome: ENVO:00009003; feature: ENVO:2100002; material: ENVO:00002003...
TATTCGTCGGCAGCGTCAGATGTGTATAAGAGACAGCTTATAATGGGAGTTTTATAAAATATTTATAGAAAAAGGAGCAATTGGCATGGCAGAATTGCAGCATACACTTGTAACAAAAGAAGGTCTTGAAAAATTACAGAAAGAATTGGATGAACTTCGTACAAAGACGCGCGGCGAGGTAGCACAACGTCTGAAAGAAGCCATCGCTATGGGCGACCTTTCTGAAAACTCCGAATATGATGATGCAAAAAACCAGCAGTCTTTCGTAGAAGGACGTATTAAGGAACTGGAACAGCAGATCCGTACGGCGGAAATTATTGACAGCGGCAAAAAAGGGAGAAAGAGCCGCGTCGATGTAGGAATGACGGTAACCATTGAAGCGCTGGAAGACCATGTAGAAGAAACGGTGAAGATCGTGGGCAGCACGGAATCGGATCCTTTTGAAGGGAAGATTTCCAATGAGTCTCCTGTCGGCCGCGCACTGATGGGCGCCAAAGCGGGGGATATTGTAGAAGCGGAAGCGCCAAGCGGTGTTGTAAAGTATAAAGTTATTAAGATCAAAGCATAAATTTTATTGTTGATTGGTTATATGCAAAGAGAGGTTTCAGAATGGAAGAAAAACTGAACGACCAGATGCTGATCCGAAGGGGGAAGCTGGAGAAGATTGCCGCACTGGGATTTGAGCCTTACGGCGGAAAGTATGAATGCACCCATCACAGTGAAGATATCCATGCGAATGCGGCAGCTTTGGAAGCAAGCGGGGAGCATGTCAAAGTGGCAGGCCGTATTATGATCATCCGCGGGCACGGAAAAACGGCATTCTGCACGCTTCGTGATGAAAAAGGGGATATCCAGCTTTATTTCCGGAAAGATACTGTCAGTGAAAATGAATGGAACCTCTTCAAACTGGTAGACATGGGAGATATCCTCGGGGTGGAAGGCACTGTATTCACTACACACACAGGAGAAACGACCATCCGTGTCCTGCACTTCACCATGCTTTCCAAGTCTCTCCGCCCGCTTCCGGAAAAGTGGCACGGCCTTACGGATAAGGAACAGCGCTACCGCCAGAGATATCTTGACCTTATCGCCAATCCCGAAGTAAGAAAGACGTTCATCAAGAGGGCGAATATGCTCCAGGCCATCCGGAACTGGTATACCGCACACGGTTTCCTTGAAGTGGAAACGCCGGTTCTTCAGCCGCTCTACGGCGGTGCGAATGCAAGACCTTTCATGACGCATTTCAACGCGCTGGATATGACCATGTACCTCCGCATTGCACCGGAACTTTATTTAAAGAGACTTCTTGTCGGCGGGTATGAACGCATATTTGAAATCACCCGCAATTTCCGCAATGAAGGCATGGATACCCGTCATAATCCGGAGTTTACCGCTATTGAAACATACCAGGCTTATGGCGATATCGATGATGTTATTGACCAGACGGAACAGATCGTGGCAGCCTGCGCCATGGCTTCTTACGGCACTACGAAATTCACCTATGAAGGAACAGAAATAGATGTGGCAGGCCCATGGCCGAGACTCACCATGGCAGAAGCGGTAAAGAAATACACTGGGGAAGACTTTGATGCCTGCAAGACCATCGAGGAAGCACGTGCCATCTGCGACAGACTTCATGTGGAATACGGTGAATTTGACGGTTTCGGCAAGCTTCTGGCAGCTGCTTTTGACGACTATGTAGAAGAACACCTTATCCAGCCTGTCCACATTACAGAGCATCCCATCGAAGTATCTCCGCTGTCCAAACTGGATCCCAAAGATCCGAGATATACCATCCGTTTCGAGTCTTATATTTATGGACGCGAACTGGCAAACGGATTCTCCGAATTAAATGATCCGCTGGATCAGAGGGCGCGTTTTGAAATGCAGGTGGAAGAAAGAGAGCATGGCGATGATGAAGCGCATCCCATTGATGAAGACTTCCTTACTGCTTTGGAATACGGTATGCCCCCGACAGGCGGACTCGGCATCGGGCTTGACCGTCTTTTCATGCTCATGACCAATTCTTCCAGTATCCGAGACGTTCTTCTTTTCCCGGCGATGCGGCCGGAAGGCGACCAGGGGAAAACGGAAGTGAAGGAGGCGGGCCCTGCCGTTCCTGAAAAAATTGATTTTTCCAAAGTAAAAGTAGAACCTTTATTTAAAGATACGGTTGATTTTGAAACTTTCAGCAAATCGGACTTCCGCGCAGTGAAAGTCAAAGACTGCACAGCAGTCAAGAAGAGCAAGAAACTTCTTCAATTCACGCTGGACGATGGATCCGGCAAAGACCGCACCATCCTTTCCGGCATTCATGCCTTCTATGAACCGGAAGACCTCATCGGCAAGACGGTGATCGCTATCGTGAACCTGCCGCCGAGGAATATGATGGGCATCGACTCCTGCGGTATGCTGCTTTCTGCAATCCATGAAGAAGACGGTGAAGAAAAACTTCATCTGCTCATGGTAGACGACCATATCCCTGCGGGAGCGAAGCTGTATTGATATTTGATAAGACAAAAGCACTTACTGGACGGTAGGTGCTTTTTTACGGATTAATATAGAGGAAAGGGAAGAAGAGGAATTTATGGAAATACGCAAAGCAACGATAGATGATTTGGCATTGGTATCTGCGGTGGAAGCGGAGTGTTTTCCTCCTGCCGAAGCGGCGACGAAGGATTCTTTCAAAGAGAGGCTCATTTATTACGGCAATCATTTCTGGCTCCTCTTTGAAAAGGGAAAACTGATTTCTTTTGCGGACGGTATGGTGACAAACCTTACGGATCTTACTGACGAAATGTATGAGAAAGCAGACATGCATGATGAACATGGCGCATGGCAGATGATTTTCGGGCTGAATACGATTCCTGCATGCCGGAAGAAAGGATATGCGGGAATAGTGCTCCGCCGCGCCATCCATGATGCGGAAAAGGAAGGACGGAGAGGTCTTGTCCTCACCTGCAAGAAAGAACTGATCCATTACTATGGCAAGTTCGGTTTTCTTAACGAAGGAATATCTGTATCGGTTCACGGCAATGTGGTGTGGTACCAGATGCGCCTTACTTTTTAAGGGATAAAAGACAGAAAACAGCTGACAGAAGATAGAAGTCAGATTCATGCTTGCAGTCTTCCTCACCACGGTAATAGATCCTTCGCATAGCTCTGGATGACGTTTTAAGAGTAGAGTTGCTTTTATCAGGGGAAACCTAAACGGAAATCAGCTATCGGCTAACAGAAGTCAGCGGTCGGAAAACGGAAAACAGTATTATGACACTTTTTCTTACAGCGTCATTAGTACCATATAAGTGTAGCAAAGAGAAATACAACATTTCCCCTGCTGCACTTATTTTATTATAGTAAGGGAAGCAGCTGACCTGACACCCCGTCATTGGGTTTTCAGAACGATCACAAGAATACTTTGTAGAGAAAGCGGTAAACGATAATTGTTATGAAGAGTGAAAAATCTATTATGCTGATGACAGAAAACGGAAATCAGCTGACAGAAGACGGAAAACAGAATACGGAATCATGCTTACCGCTTTCGTCATTACGGTAATAGACTCTTCGTTTCACTCTGAGTTACGGTTTTAGAGCTTTCAGCTGCCAGCTTCCGGTTGTCGGCTTTAATCTCGTAGCTAACAGCTAACAAGACAGAATCATTGTTGGTACACTGACTGACGTTTGACAGGCAGTGTTGCTTTTATTGGTACTCGACAGATAAAAATCGAAAAATCCCTTACCGATGCGCGGCAGGGGATTTTTACGTAGGGTTCTGTATTTTTTCGTTTGCCATGTCTGAGGACATTTTGATGACATGGCCTTTATAGTCTGTCATCATGAGTGTGTCCAGGAGACCGCTGATTTGATGGGATTCGGAAATGCCCGTTTTGCACCAGAGGGCAAAATGCTCGCAGTTGTTCGAGAAAAGGTTGTAATTGGATTCACCGATACGGCTCCGCGCACGGGCTAATGTTTCCTTCGGCGTGTATAATCTGTACTCCACGATTTTCAGATAGTCCCACAGTTTGCCGGAGCGTTCAGGATGCTCCATCAGTTTTTTGAAACCGGAGAATTCCATATTTTCCGTAGGAATACCGTAGACGGGAGGGAAGCAGCAAGTGTAGTAAATATCCATACCGTTCAGGAATTCTTCTATAGAGGCTTCATGAATGAGAATTTTAAAATTTTCCGACGGGTCGATGTCATAGTGGATGACACGGTCATCTCCGGCGTAAATGCCGAAGTGCTCAAAGCCGATCCTGTGGACACAGATGACATCGCCCGGACTGGCATGGAGCATGTCTTCTTTTTCCGGTTCCAGATCCAGTACGTCCCGTGTTTTCGATATGACGATATTCAGTGTGAAGAAGACGGGATAAAGAAGGATGGAAAAGAGGCGTATAATCCCTGAGAAAAGAAACTGGGATTCTTTGCCTTGCTGTCCTGTCTCCGGCGGGGAAGTACGATTTTTCATTTTCATATTCATATAACGGGATAGATAACGGAACGGAAACAGAAATCCAATTCTTCCGGCGTCTGTTTCATACGGTTCTTTACCCACCACTGGACCATTTCCACAAAACTGCCTGTAATATGGTTCAGAAGAAATTCATCGGGAATATCCTTTTTCTGATGGTCTGAAGACTGGAGAATATGGATGCTGATGAGGCTGCGCAGGCTGTCCCTGAAATATTTAAGGAAGATATCGCTGCTTTCGGAAGTGAGCAGGTCTTTGATGTGGTAAGAGTTATCCTTGATATGCTGGAGGATATGGCAGAAAACCGGATCCGGCACACCGGGAGCGTTGTGATGGTCTGCAGGGAGGTCATGGTTCATGACACCGTCGATGATATGCCGGAAGAGTTCCGTGCACATGGCGTTCAAAAGGTCGTCTTTCGTCTGGAAGTGGGAATAAAAAGTACTCCGTCCGATATTCGCGCGGTCGATGATGGTTTGTATGGTAATGCGTGAATAAGGTTCCTCCGATAAAAGTTCGCTGAACGCGTCAAAGATAGCGGTTCGCGTTTTTTGCTGTCGTCTGTCCATAAAAACTCCTGTGAAATATTTCTCAAACAATTTGTTTCTTATTGGCTATATTATCACAGTTTGTTTCAAGTTTAAAGATAAAAATCCGGTAACTGAAATTTGAAGGTATTACAATCCTGTTTTGATGCTGTATGAAAAGATCGGATAAAATAATACACATTGAGATTATTATAAATAAATGATAGTTTAAAGCTAATAGGTACGAATGATTTCTATTTGCCTTAAGGAGGAAGAATGGAATTAAAAGAAATAGGGAAAATACACAGTCCTTACAAAACAGTAAAAGAAGCGCCGCGGCAGGGAAAGATTTCTGATAAATTTTGTGAGATTGAGATCTTTCCGGCTTATGAAGCAGCACTGCTTCATGCGGATGAAGAGAAATATTATGTGGTTTTATATTTTGCCCACGAAGCTGACCGCACGGCCCTGCAAACAGTGCCGCCCTGGGCAAAGGAACCTTACGGCGTATTTGCCAGCCGTTCGCCGCACCGGCCAAATCCCATCAATCTATGTGTGGTCAAACTGGTAAGGCGGGAAAAGAACAGGCTTTTTGTAATCGGGCTGGATGCCATTGACGGAAGCGGCCTGATTGACATAAAACCTTATGTGAAGGAACTGGATGAAGCGGAAGCGTAGGCAATAAAAACAGACACTGCGGAAATACAATTTCATCGCGGTGTCTGTTTTTATTGCCTGTAAACAAATAATACAGCTTATTCAAAAAATGCGGTACATGCCGTGACCAGGTAAGCGGTATCTTTCGTGCCTGCTGTTTCATAAGAGGAGTGCATGGCGAGCTGGGGAAGTCCGATGTCCACCGTAGGCATGGAAACCTTGGTATTGGAAATATTTCCCAGGGTGGAACCGCCAGGGATATCGCTCCTGTTCGTAAAGGTCTGTGTCGGCACTTTTGCGCGGCGGCAAAGGTCGCGGAAGAAGGCGGCGGAGAATCCGTCAGTGGCGTATTTCTGCTGGGCATTGAATTTAATGACGATACCTTCATTCAGGCGCGGCGCGTTTACGGGATCGGCATATTCTCCATGATTCGGATGGAGCGCGTGGCCGTTGTCGGCGGAAATCATGAAGCTTCGGGCAATCATGGCTTGTGTTTCGTCATAGCTATAACCCAAAGAACAGGAGATCCTTGTCAGTATATTCTTGAGGAAGGTGGCACCGGCGCCCTGATTTGTGGCGCTGCCAACTTCTTCATTATCGAAAAGGGCGTAAACACAGATATGCTTTCCCCTTTTTCCTGCGGTGAATCCACGGAACGCGGCGAAAGCGCATTGAAGGTCATCCAGCCTGGCGGAAGAAATAAATTCATGCCGCTCTCCCCACAGGGTTCCCTCTATACGGGAATAAAGGTACAGGTCATGGCCTAAAATATTTTCCGGCGCAACCTGTGCCGCGGCGGCAACGGCATCTATAAAGGACAGGGAATCGTCCGCCGTCCCGTAAAGAGGAAGGAGATCCTGCTGTATATTCCAGGCGTGCCCGCCGTTTGCAGTACGGTCCATATGGATGGCGACGGAGGGAATGACGAGTGTCGTCCGATCGAGATTGACCAGTTTGGAAACGAGTTTTCCATTTTCCGAAACGATGATACGGCCTGCTGCCGACAGGGGGCGGTCGAGCCATGTGGACATGATCATGCCGCCGTAGCCTTCCACGTTCAGCCGGACATACGCAGCGTCGCGGAGTTCGGGATTTTCTTTGATTTTAAAAGAGGGAGAGTCGCCATGGCTTGCCGTTATGCGGAACGCATGGCCGCCGTCTTCAGGGATGGTAAATGCCATGAGGGCGGAGCCGTTTCTTGTGACGACATATTTCCCGCCTCTTTCAATCTGCCACGGGTCTTCTTCCCGTATTTCCGTAAAACCTGCATAAGAAAGCGCCGTCCGGATGCTGCTTACAGCATGAAAAACAGACGGTGCTTTGGCAATGAAGTGGAGCAGGTCGCGGTTTATTTCTTCATAAACGGCGTCCATGGCTTACTTCTTATGTACTTTTTTCTGGTAGACCGCTTCTGCCATCTGTGCGCGTTCACGGATAACGGGATTGGTGGAGTTGACGGAGGTCGCGGAGAAGTTGCTCTTATAATGGAGTTTCTTTGTGGTCTTTTCCATTTCTTTCACCTGGATGGTTCCGGCGGTTCTGTCATAGACATAAGTATAAGTGCAGGTGCCGTCAGGAAGCTGTTCTACCGCAACGAATTCCAGTATGTCGTGGCCATCGGTGGTCGGCTTGTACCGTGCTTCAGCAAGGTCAATGGTAACGGTTTCGCTGTACTTCCACAGTTTTTCAGCGGAAACCGGCATGGTCATGGTTGCGATGACTGCTGCCGCACCAAGGGCTGTCAATAATTTTTTCATCAGGTTCACTCACTTTCAAAATATAAAAAAGTAGTTTAAAACTGTTAATATTATATCATATGGAGTTGCAGTAAATATAGTTTTGTTTGACGCTGCTGCAGGCTCTGCGTACAATGGGAATAACGGAAGCTATAAGGAGGTTCTATGAACTATCGCTGCATCGTACAGTATGACGGTACCCGCTACGAGGGCTGGCAAAAGCAAAAGCGTACGGAAGAAACGATTCAGGGAAAATTGGAGAAAACTCTTCGGAAAATAACGGGGGAAGAGGTGCAGGTCATCGGCGCGGGACGGACAGACGCCGGGGTTCATTCGCTGGGACAGGTAGTGAATTTCCATCTGAAAGGGAGATGGAAAGCGGAAGAATTGGAAACGGCTTTGAATGGGTATTTGCCTGACGATATTGCTTTCAAGCATATGGAGACGGCGGAGGAACGATTCCACAGCCGTTTCAGTGCCTTGGAGAAAACATACCGTTACCGGATCCGCACGTCGACGGAGAAAAATGTGTTTGAACGACGCTTCGTGTGGCAGTATGGAAAGCCTCTTGATGTAGAAGCAATGAAGAAGGCAGCAGCATTTTTAATCGGAACCTATGATTTCATTTCCTTCTGCGGGAATAAGAAAATGAAAAAGTCTGCGGTCCGCTGTATTTCCAAAATTGAAATGAAAGAAATAAAGGGAGAACTGCAGATCGATTTTACAGGGGACGGTTTTCTCCAGGGCATGGTGCGCATTTTAGTGGGAACGCTTGTGGAAGTGGGCGAAGGGAAACGGAAAGCGGAGAGCATCCCTGTGGTGCTGGAATCAAGGAACAGGGAGAAAGCGGGATTCACTGCGCCGCCCCAAGGATTGATTCTTGTTTCGGTAAGGTATGAAATATAGAACGGAAGAAGCACTTTGTATCCGCTTCACACGGATTCGGGTGTTTCTTTTTATGCTATAATAGGGTACAAACAAATTGGAAAAGCCTTGAAGCGGAAATAAAGGACGCTCAAAGGGAGGAATGAATGGCACCGGTAAAAATGATAGCGATCGACCTGGACGATACGCTTCTCCATGATGATATTTCACTTTCCGATTATACGAAAGATATTCTTCGGAAAGTGATGGAAAGAAATATCCGCATCGTTATTGCCACAGGCCGTATGTTTCAGGCCGCCCGCCCATGGGGGCAAGCCATCGGTCTTGGAGATGTGCCGCTGATCTGTTATACGGGTGCGTTTGTGGGGCTTTGCGAAAGTGGCAGAGTGCTCCGCGATGTGACAATGGATATGGAAACGGCACAGGGCATTATAGATACGGCCCATGAACGGGGATGGTACATGCATGCCTATATTGATGATGAAGTGTACGTGCCTTTCCGCGATGAGCGTACGGAGAGTTATGAAAAGCAGTGTGGCGTTTCCGCCCATGTTCTGGGAGAGGATTTCTGGACGCTTGCCAAAGAACCGACGAAGCTCCTGGTATTTGACAGAGACCCGCAGGTCATGGCAGAGGTGGAGCGGGTACTTTCTGAAAAGTTCAGCTATGCCACGAACCAAGTGAAATCGAAGCCGGAGTTTTTTGAAATGAACAGGAAAGGCATGTCCAAGGGGGCGGCGCTCGCCGAGCTTTGTGACCGCTGGGGGATTCCTTTGTCAGGTTTGATGACTTTTGGGAACGGGCATAACGATATTTCCATGTTTAATCTGACCGATTGGTCTTTTGCCGTTGAAAATGCGGCGGAATCGGCAAAAGCGGCGGCCCATTTCATCACGGCATCGAATAATGAGGATGGCGTGGCAAAAGCCATAGAGAAATATGTACTGGAGGTATAAGTAATGGAACGGTTTCGTTTTGTGATTATCACGGGCATGAGCGGTGCGGGGAAAACGAATTTCATGCAGAAGCTGGAAGATATGGGGTATTACTGTGTGGATAACCTGCCGCCGGTCCTGATTGCCCGTTTTGCGGACCTTTGCTGGAAGAGTACGTCCAATACCCGCCATGTGGCGGTGGTTTCCGATATCCGGGGCGGTTCTTTTTTTGACGCGCTTCCCCAGGCGCTGGACGAATTGAATAAACGGGGGATTCCCCATGAAGTGGTTTTCTTGGAAGCATCGGACGAAGCTCTTGTGCGGCGGTATATGGAAACCCGTCGGCAGCACCCTTTGGCCAAAACGATGCGCATTCAGGAAGGCATAGAGGCGGAACGAAAAATTCTTGCCGGTGTCCGCGCACAGGCGGATGTCATTATCGACACTACCGCTATGAAACCGGCTGATCTGCAGGAATACATGGGGAGCCGTTTCGGCGCGGTGGATAAGAAACGGGACATGCAGATTACTGTATTTTCCTTTGGCTTCAAATACGGTATTCCCATTGATGCCGATATGGTCATTGATGTCCGTTTCCTGCCGAATCCTTTCTATGTGGAAGAATACAAGCACTGGACGGGGCGCGTGCCGGAAGTGGCGGCATATATTGAAAAATCACCGGTTACCAAAGAATTCAAAAGAAAACTTTTTAATTTCATGGGATTCATAGTGGATCAGTTCAGGGATCGGGGAAAAACGCAGTTTACCATTGCCATCGGCTGTACCGGCGGTATGCACCGTTCCGTTTTCGTGACAGAAAAACTGGGAGCCCACCTGAAAGAAAAGCATGCCCATGTGAACGTGGAACACCGCGATTTGCACAGGAACCGCATTGTTCGTGATGCAGACGATAAGTAGGAGGAAAACAAATGAAACTGCTCCTGCAGTGGCTTTATCCCGGGTTAAATATAAAAAGATGGATGCTGCTCTTTTCCTTCGGCCTTATGCTGTTGGCATTCGGTGCTGCTCTCGTTATGAACTACCAGGTCTTTGGGCGGATTGAGGAGGAAATACTTCGCCTCCTGTTCGTTCTTACAGGGACTTACAGCTATACATTTCTTGCTGCGGCAGGGATCTTTTTCATGTTCATCGGCCTGTTTTTCATGTTGTGGGCGATCCGCAGGCTGGTGAAACGTTTCTTCAGCCTTGTGGCACCGGATCAGGAAAGCATGTCCCGCCATATCGTGTCGAAATGGGAATTGTCCCGCGGGCTGAAAGTCGTGGCTATCGGAGGAGGACACGGATTGTCCATGCTTCTCCGCGGATTGAAAACAAAGACTTCCAATATTTCCGCTATTGTTACGGTGGCGGATGACGGCGGCTCTTCCGGCCGGCTTCGTGAAGAAATGAATATTGTCGCGCCCGGGGATTTACGCAATTGTCTGGTGGCTTTGGCAGATAAAGAGACGGTACTGGAACAGCTCTTCCAATATCGTTTTGGCGGGGAAGGAGAACTGGCGGGCCACAGTCTGGGCAATTTATTTCTGGCAGCGCTCATGAAGGAATTCGGAAATGTGCAGAATGCTTTGGAAACGGCCAGCACCGTTTTAAATATCCGCGGACAGGTCATGCCGGCGACGGCGCAGAAAATCCGCCTCTGCGCGAAAATGTCCGACGGCAGTACGATTGAAGGGGAATCGGAAATTGCTGCTTATGTCGAAAAAAAAGGCGGCAAAGTAAAAATCATCCATGTGGATACCGTTCCGTCGGCTCCCATTGCTGTAGGCGATGCGTTGGAAGCAATCCGCAATGCCGACCTGATTATCTTGGGCCCGGGCAGTTTGTATACCAGTGTGCTTCCCGACCTTCTTGTACCTGAAATCCTTGCGGCTATCAAGGAAAGTTCCGCGCCGTGCATGTATATCTGCAACGTGATGACCCAGCCGGGCGAGACCCTCGGTTATACCGTCAGTGACCATTTAAAAGCCCTTGTTGATCATGTGGGGAAAGGGGTCATTGACTATGTTCTTGTCAACAACGGTGTGCCGAAGAAAGATGTACTGAAACGTTATGAAAAAGTACAGGCGCATCCGGTGGAAATAGATCGGAAGAAAATCCAGCGTATGGGGATAATCCTTATTGAAGCGGATTTGCTCGGCGTTGAAAAAGGCGCTGTTCATGATACGGATACGCTTTGCAATGAAATCATCCGTATTTCCGGACTTCTGAAAACCAATATTGCGCCTGAAGTATTGTCGGGGTATTTGGGGAGGGCGAAGTAATGTCATTTACGGAGCAGGTGAAGAATGAGCTTGCCCGTGTTGTCCGTCCCGATAAAGAAAGCAGAAGCGGGGAACTGCTGGCACTTCTTCGTATGGGCGGCGCAATTGTTACGGGAGCGCAGGGGAAAAAGGGCGTGGAATTTTCTACGGGGAACAGCGCCGTTGCCCGCCGTGTCCTCGTCTGCCTGAAAAAAGACTTCAATCTTATGCCGTCGGCTATGGTGCGGCAGGGACGGAAGCTGCGCAAGAAAAATGTATATACTTTAACTGTCCGGCCATCGGAAGACAGCTTACGGTTCCTGGAGGAAATGGGGTTGGATCCGCTCATGGAGATTCGTGACGCAGGCCGGCTGGTATCTGCCGAAGAACGGCGGTCTTATCTGGCGGGCGCTTTCCTTGGCGGTGGAACGGTGAGCCGGCCTCAGGGCGATTACCACCTGGAATTGGTGACACAGTCGCTGCGGTTTGCCGGAGAACTTATTGCCGTGATGCGTTCCTTCAAATTGAATGCCCGTATGACCGATCGAAAAAATGATTACATCGTCTATATCAAAGGCGGTGATGATGTGAGCTCTTTCTTGCAGATTGTCGGCGCGGCAAACAGTTATATGGATTTTGAAAGTGTCCGCGTGGTGAAAGATATGCGGAATCGTGTCAACCGCCAGGTAAATTGTGAAACGGCAAATCTGCAGAAATCAGTGGATGCTGCTGTCCGCCAAATGCGGGATGTGGAAAAATTATTGCAGTATAAACGATTATCCGAATTGTCACCGTCTGTTCGCGCCGCCTGCGAAGCGCGCATGAAAAATCCGGACGCTTCCATGGCGGAATTGGCGGATCTATGCGGTATCACCAAGTCGGGACTGGCCCATCGGTTCCGTAAAATAGCCTCCATGGCGGAAACATTGGCAGGAAAGGCAAAAGGCAGAAAGTAATGAACATAAAAACATGGATCGCCGCTATGGCGGCTGCCGCCTGCGGAGCGGTTACGGCGGCAGGGGCGTCGCCTTTGGATATTTCCTATGAAGAAATCCCTTTGGAAAAGATAAAAGCGGAAGATACGCTGATCTTATCAGACAGCCCTGAATATGCACGAAACTACGGAATCCTTGCGGAAGGTACCGTGTTGAAAGGGAAAGGCCGGATTTACTATTATCATGTAAATGAGACGGGAAAACCGGCGCGCCTTGCGGTTTATGGCGTAAGCGATAAAGGAGAAGAGATCAAAGTCGTCCGTACGCTCCGGGGGGAACCGAGCCGCAGCTACGTGCCTACGGGAAAGACGCTTTCTTTCAGAGAAGTGACGGCTAAACAGCAGCCGCCGCGAAACGTTATGCTGGAGAAAGGAAAGCGGACTATTCTTTTTGAAGATAACGCAAAAGGAATCCGGCAAGATGATTTGGTCAGCGGTATCGTGGAAGTGGAAACGTCGTCGCCCGTTCGATTCGGCGCAGCTATTCTTCCTTATGAAGGCAGTGTGGAAAAGCATCTGGAAAAGGCAAGGTACCTTCCTCCGGACTCCCATGAAATGCGGGGAACATTTCCCATGCACGTTTATTTTGAAAGCGGCGTGTGGGACGCGGAAAAAAACGCAGGAAAAATTGAATTGGGTTCTGCCGAAAGCACAGCATTTTTTCAGGAAGGAAGGGACGAACTTAATTTCATCGGGCGGGAAAATACGGGGAACTACGGTATTACCTGCCATTTGACAATCCACAGCAAAGGGACGGGGAAGTATGATCTCTATCTGAACCCGAACGGAGGTGTTTTTGAAGGGACACTGGAAATCGGGCAGGACCGCAGGCTGCTCCGTATATACCGTACGGAACGCTATGGAACCCGCTGGTTCGGCCATGATACCATTTACGATTATGAGAAGCTGGGAACTTGGGAAGCGGGGAAAGATCTATATATCCGGTTTATCCCGCCGGGTGCCTGCTATTTTCCGATCCGATTATTATTTGTACCGAAGAAATAGGGTGACATGATGAAATTTATCCAATTCCGCATCGGTGATGTCGTACAGATGAAAAAGCAGCATCCCTGCGGTTCTTCCGAATGGGAGGTCCTCCAGCTGGGCAGCGATATGCGTGTCAAATGCCGTGGCTGCGGCCGCATCGTTTTGATTGCGCGTCCGAAGTTCTTAAAAGGTGCGAAGAAAGTATTGAACCGTGATGTCAGCGGGCCGACGGAACTGGTGAGCCGCAAAGAAGAAACGGAGTAAAGAGTATTTCATTTTGAAAAGGGAATGCCTGACTGCCATGGCTGTGGAAATGGTGGACAGCAGCGGCGGTTGGTGCTATAATCAGTAGGCGTAAGCGATAGGAACGACCCGTGAAAACTCTTGACAATAAGGTGGCCTGTATGTATAATAACTCTTGTCACTGATGTGCTGGCGTAGCTCAGTTGGTAGAGCAGCTGATTTGTAATCAGCAGGTCGTAGGTTCGAGTCCTATTGCCAGCTCCATGTGGGCGGATTCCCGAGTGGTTAAAGGGAGCAGACTGTAAATCTGCCGGCTTTGCCTTCATAGGTTCGAATCCTATTCCGCCCACCAATGACGCGGGGTGGAGCAGTTGGTAGCTCGTCGGGCTCATAACCCGAAGGCCGCAGGTTCAAGTCCTGCCCCCGCAACCATGTTTATTATCTTCATTCATATAGATTGCTGATATAGCTCAGTCGGTAGAGCGTATCCTTGGTAAGGATAAGGTCACCAGTTCAATCCTGGTTATCAGCTCCATGGCGGCTTAGCTCAGTTGGCTAGAGCAAGCGGTTCATACCCGCTGTGTCCGGAGTTCAAATCTCTGAGCCGCCACCAGCGTAGAAGATCCTCTGTGTCAGGGGATTTTTTATTTGCTTTTTATGACGTTGTTTAAAAAGAAACATTTCTTGGGGAATCTTTATGGGAATAAGGATACCTTTCGGCGCTTCCTTGTTTCCTGTCGTTTTTATATGTATAATAGGAAAAGCGAAAAATCTTTTTTTTATTGAAGGAGAGAAGATATGGCAAAAGCACATTATGAAAGAACCAAACCGCATGTAAACATCGGTACCATCGGACACGTCGATCACGGTAAAACCACCCTGACCGCGGCCATCACCAAAGTACTGTCTGAAGAAGGCAATGCAAACTTCCTGGACTACGCGTCCATCGATAAAGCACCGGAAGAAAGAGCGCGCGGTATCACCATCA
>ENA-UAGQ01000231-UAGQ01000231.1-human-gut-metagenome-genome-assembly--contig:-NODE-231-length-14522-cov-6.602889_pt1 | contig 14522 bp, 18 predicted proteins | sample MGYA00243412_ERZ654346 | MGnify/ENA primary metagenome ERZ654346 (study PRJEB26926, sample SAMN06165147) | human gut metagenome | biome: ENVO:00009003; feature: ENVO:2100002; material: ENVO:00002003...
ACCCCCAATGCCATACCGAGAACATCACCAATCAAATTGCCTGCCATGTAGCAGCCTGCCAGAAGTGCAACTCCGTAAATAATCATTTCTTTCGCTTCCTTTCTTTGCTCTCTTCATTCTTCCCGTCTGATTTTGCCTCTGCAGGTACAAAACCTTTTCATACTTGATATAATACAGAGGAACGGTTCTGATAAAGATAGACTCTTGCAGCTTTCCCTTTTGCAGCCTTATTATACTTAAAGCCATTTATAAAAAAATGGTTTTACCGGTAAGATGCAGGTAACGGGGGGTAACATGCAGATGTATATTCTTCATTTTTATCAGTAAACACTTTTATACGCTTAATCTTACTCAAAGGTGAACGTGATGTATAACACATTTATAAATGGCGTACAACATGTATGGCTGGGGATCTCCATCTTCCTGCTTCTCATTCTCTCTTTCAGCCGCACAACAATTTTCCGGAATGCTTTAACTGCAAGATACTTTGACAGAAAACGCCTGGTTCTATTTATGGTTCTCTTCTCCGCCATGGCCGTTTCAGGAACCTACTGGAGTGTCAGTGCCGGGGGCGGTATTATTAATTTTCGCGCTGTAGGTATTATGCTGGCAGGTTTCATCGGAGGACCTGCCGTCGGTTCCATTACCGGCCTTATTGCCGGTCTGCACCGCGCCTTTTTCATTAATACGGATGCATCATATATCCATGGCGGGCTTTCCATTCTCCAAGGCATAGCCGCAGGCTTCACCACGAATTACCTGAAATCCAAGCACCATCGGTTATGGCTTTGGGCACTTATTTATGCCTTGCTTCTTGAAGTTCTTTTTTGGGCATTTTTCGCACTTCTCACCTGGCCGGAAACCGTAGCAAATCCAAATGCGCTGGCTCTCCTCTCCCTTCCGATCCTTATCACGAATACCATCGCAGTCAGTCTTTTTATCGGTGTTCTTGAAGTATCCACCTACATTTGGGACTCAGAAAAAACAAAGACTACAAAAAACACTTTTGATGCCATCCAGATGATTTTCAGCACTCTGCAGGCCGGTTTCAAAGACCTCACTGTAACAAAAATTACGGAAATCATCACTACCGCCCTGCCTTCCCTTATCTGGACCGCTGTTATTTATAAAAACCGCGTATATATCCGCGGTGCTTATAAAACAAAAGAAGACCGAACACAAGGCGAAGCGGAAACTTCCATACTCCGGCTTCAGAAATCACTTCCCGATATGCCCCACGTACTCACATTGCCGGTTCGTTGGCAGAATGAAATTATCGGATACATCATTGCCGCAAAAAGCAAGGGCGATACTTTTACAAAAATGGGAATTGAATTTTTGAACGGTGTCTGCCATATCGTAGAAGCCATTTACGAATATGAACAGATGAAAGAAGAAAAAAATCTTCTTGCTGAAGCAGAAATACGGGCACTCCAGGCACAGATCAATCCCCATTTCCTTTACAATACGCTGAATACCATCAGCTTCTATGTGCGGAGCGATCCTGAAACAGCACGAAAACTGATTAAGTATCTTTCTGATTATTTCCGCCACAGTTTAAACAATCCCTCTAAATTTATTTCTCTTGCCGAAGAAATGCGGGTCATTGACTGCTATATCCAGCTTGAACGGGCACGCTTCAGTGACAGGCTAAGCGTAACCTATGATTTTTCAGAAGACATGCTGGAAAACCTGCAGATACCGCCGCTTCTTCTCCAACCTCTGGTAGAAAACGCAGTTATTCACGGAGTCATCAAGCGGGAAGAAGGTGGTACGGTCCGCGTAGGACTGATCGAGCATAAGACATATAATAAAATTTACGTCATTGATACCGGCGTAGGTATCTCGAGAAGAAAACTGAAAACACTTTTAATTGACCGCAAACGGCGCGACCATATCGGCCTCATCAACGTACACCAGCGCCTTGTTTCTATTTTCGGCGAGCGCTGCGGGCTCCATATACTGAGTAAAGAAGGAAAAGGAACCATCGTGTTCGCCAATGTGCCAAAAGTGGAAAAGACGAAAGGAAAGGATAACGAACATGGAAATTAAAGTCCTTGTGGCAGATGACGAACTGCCTGCCAGAGGAGAACTAAAGTATCAGCTCGCTTCCATACCGCACGTAAATGTTATCGGAGAATGTGCCAACGGGAAAGAAGTTATTTCTTTTCTTGAAACCCACCCGCAGGTGGATCTCTTATTCCTCGATATAGAAATGCCTATCATGAATGGTTTGGAAGCAGCACAAAAAATCATAGGCATGAACCATTCCGTGAAAATTGTCTTCGCTACCGGTTACAGCCAATTTGCGCTGCAGGCTTTCGAGCTGGAAGCTTTCGACTATATTCTGAAACCTTATGATGAAGAGCGTATCGCGAAAACCATCCAGCGCCTTTTCGACAGTATTATACAGCGGGAAAACGGTACCGTCTCCGGGGAAATCATAAATGCCAGATCCAGGATTTCTACCGAAAAATCGGATAATTCCCTTTTCTATACCACCGAAGGCATCATACGCTCTAAAATGACTCTCCGTGATGCGGAAGCACTTCTTGCCGAGCAGGGATTTTTCCGGACCCATAAAGGATATATTGTTAATCTTTCCATGATTTATAAAATAGAAACCCAGGATAACGGGACGCTCCTTCTTACAATGAACCATTATCCGAAAGAAAAAGTACCCGTTTCCCGCCACTATATTAAAGACTTCCGAACGGTCATGCATATGAAATGAACTTTCTTACTCATATTCCGGTTATTTTTCAATCCGTCCGACAATCACAACGGGGCTGTGACAAAACACAAAAATGTTTCGTCACAGCCCCGTTTCCTTTTTACAAAAAAGATGGCGGACGCTCCGATACATTTTTTTCTGTTTTCGCCGGACAAGAAATACCTGCCTTGCTTACTTCTCCTTATTATACAATGATTTTTAAGGGAAACTTTTTGTGTTAGGAGCGTCAGTATAAAGTTTTAGCAGATGCTTTTGCGCAATAGAAAAGAAGATCTCTTTTGCAATACAATAAAGTTGCTGATTCAAGAAAGAAAAGAGGTCTTCTTTATTAGTGTTATAGAACTTAAACCATACCTTAGCCCAATAAAAAATGAAATTTCTGAAATACTTTTAAAAAACACCATCAAAAATCAGAATAAGTCGCTGTGCGATCCCGTTCTGGTCAGATATAAAATCAGTTCACGGTCATATATCTCGTAAATCAGCAGCCAATCCGGGGTTATATGACATTCTCTGCATCCGATATAGTCTCCGGACAAGCTGTGGTCTTTATTCTTTTCCGGCAAAGTTTTCCCTTCTGACAATTTTCTGATAATTTCAGTCAGCAGAGAAATATCATAACCTCGCCGATGCATTCGTTTCAAGTCCTTCTGGAACCTTGCGGTTACCCTTATATTATATTTCATCCCAGTATGTCTTTCATCATAGTATCCACATCAGTATAGGTTTTCCCACGCACAGGATCAGATTTCATTCGTTGAACTTCTTTAATGGCTTCTTTGGTTTCCGCATTCGGCATTTCCGCTCCAATATCAAAGGGAATTCGATAGTCTCTAAGAGTCCTTTGTATAAAGATATTAAACGCAGCCGTCATTGTCAGACCAACCGCTTCACAAAATTCTTCAAATTCTTTTTTCCTATTTGCATCTATTCGGATATTAATATTCGTTTGTGCCATTTCTATCACCTCTTGTGTATATTATATATAGCTTTATTGATGTTGTAAATAAATTTATACACAATATAATGAAGACATCTTGCTGTCCAATTATTTTTTTTGCAGCTTATATTTAGCAAGTTACAATTACATTCCCAATTCCACCAAAAAGATAAAGAAAAAGATGGCGGACACACCGCCACCCGTAAAGAGAACCATTTCATCTGCGCAAATATTTCTTCAGGAAAGCAAAGCCAGCATAATACCGCCGGAAATCGCCGTCCCAAATACACCTGCCAGATTCGGCCCCATAGCGTGCATGAGAAGAAATACACTCCTGCTTTCCTGCTGTCCCACCAGATGGGAAACGCGGGCAGCAATCGGCACGGAAGCAATCCCTGCCGAACCGATAAGCGGATTGATACGTCCGCCGGAAAGCTTATTCATAATTTTTGCGCAAACCACACCGGAGCCTGTACCGAAAGCAAACGCCACAAGGCCCAAAGCAATAATCAGGATCGTATCTCCGGTAAGGAAGGTCTCCGCCGCCATAGTGGAACCGATCGCTACGGTGAGAACAAGCGTAACCATGTTCAAAAGGGTATTGGACGCAGTTTCCGCCAATTTCGTCACCACGAGACATTCGCGGAGCAGATTGCCCAGCATGAGCATCGTAATGAGAGGTGCCACGGGGGGTAGAAAAATATTAACAATAAGAGCCATAACTACAGGGAATGCAATTTTCTCCAACCGGGAGACATAGCGCGGCTGTTTCATCATTATTTTTCGTTCTTCCTTACTGGTGAGCAGCTTCATAATCGGCGGCTGGATAAGGGGCATAAGAGCCATATAGGAATAGGCCGCCACAGAAACCTGAGGTAATAGATGAGGCGCCAGTTTCATGGTAGTATAAATGGCCATTGGACCGTCAGCACCGCCAATAATCCCGATAGACGCGGCTTCCTGTAAAGAGAAACCGAGTGTCTGTGCGCCGATGAGCGCCACAAATATCCCAAGATGGGCAGCCGCCCCCAAAATAACAAGGCTCGGATTGGCGATCATCGGGCCGAAATCCGTCATTGCGCCGACACCTAAAAAAATAAGCGGAGGGAGAATCAGATTTTCTACCCCCTGATAGGAATACCAGAAGAGTCCGCCTTCCTTTGTCAGTGTTGAGCCGGGGATATTGGCAACAATACAGGAAAACCCGATCCCCACCAAAAGAAAAGGTTCATATTTCTTAACAATCCCAAGATACAGAAGCACCATTCCGGTGATAATCATCACTATATTTCCCGGTGTGATATCAAGCAGGCCTGTCTGATGGAGAAGCTGTCCCATCAGCGGAATAAAAAGCGTGTCCAATTTAATCCTTCCTTTCCAACACTTCGCCCAGCTTATTCAGAAGCGGGAAAAAATGAAGTACGATTCCGATAAAGGAAATAAAAACGAAACTCAGGAAAAAGTCCACCACGCTCAAAAGAAGCGCGCCTGTAAAATTATCAGGTAAACTCATCTTCTCATCTCCTCAATCTGCTTGTTCGCCTGGCGGACCATAAGCAGCTTTGTCCGTTCTTCCGCTTTATCCAGCACGGTCTGTTTCAATACGATAGATCTCTTATGCGTACCGTGGCCTATTTCCCCCTGCTCGTCCCAGGCTTTCACACTGAGCGTCACATCATGATCCGTAATCGCGATAATAGATGCATGGACAGTCACCGTCATCCCCAGACTGGTGGGCGCGGTATGGACGAAATTGACCGACAGACCGATACTCGCATATTCATCAGGAAGATAAGGATCAATAGCCTCAATAGACGCGTCAATCCCCCAATGGATCAATCTTGGCGTAGCCAGCAGGTTCTTAAACGCATTGGAATAATTATCCGAAGCATCAGAGTGCTGCACGACACGGCGGGCAATAGCATTCTGTCCGACCGCTAAAAAATCATTTAAATTAATCATCTTTGCACCTCGTTAAAAAACACTTTTTTCATACCCCCAGTATAAATCCGATATTCATAGATTAAAAATACATTTTTTCTCTCATACCATAGTATATAATGCATGATATATGGTGCAATGCATAGATAAATGATTATAAATGCATGGGTTCCAATAAAAAAGAGCAGCCTCCCTGCTTATAGAGATGACTCCTCCCAATAGGTCTCAATTCGTCTATAATTGACGGCTCCTGCGATATTATTTCCTGCCTTGCCCAGCAACACTTTTAATACGCCATAAACACCGCCATTCATTTTTTCTACTTTGTCATCCAATGGCATACAAATACAGTCTATTTTTTCCTACTTCCATCATACCCGCAGAGATTCTGCTTAAAAAAAGATGCCTGCCGTGAATATTCCACACTGACAGGCATCTTTTCCCTTTTCACTCCTATTTATTCACCTAGAACCGTAACGACCGCTTTCCGGCAAAGTTCCACCGCCTTGTCCAAATCCGTTTTTTCTATATTCAGCGGTGGATTAAAATAAATAATGTCTCCCATCGGTCGAAGAACCAGTCCCATATCCATAGCTCTCCGGAAGATATGCCAGCCGATACGCTTTTTCGGATCAAAAGCTTTTTTCGTTTCTTTGTTTTCCACCAGTTCGATGGCGTTAATTAATCCGATATGGCGGATTTCTCCCACATGCCTGTGATTTCCCAGGGCTTTCATGAGCTTGTCATGGAGATAGATTCCATTTTCATTGACTTTCTCCAGAATATGATCCCGCTTCATGATTTTCAGTACGGTCAACGCAATGGCGCAGCCCATAGGATTGCCTGCGTAGGTATGGCTGTGGACGAAAGCCTTATGGGTTCCGTAATCATCATAGAAAGCATCGTATACTTTGTCCGTGGTGATGGTAAGAGACATGGGCATGTATCCCGCCGTCAGCCCTTTTGATGTGCAGAGGATATCCGGAGAAATACCGGCATGTTCTATGGCAAAAAGTTTCCCCGTCCTGCCAAAACCGGCGGCAATTTCATCATCAATCATAAGCACGCCGTATGCATCGCAGAGCTTACGGAGCTTCCTTAAATATTCGGCAGGATAGATACGCATGCCTGCCGCCCCCTGAAGGATCGGCTCCACAATGACTGCCGCCGTTTCTTTTCCGTGCTGCTTAAATGCTTTTTCCGCACTTTCAAAGCATTCCACGCCGCAATGATTCCGCGTTTTCCCATAAGGGCAGCGGTAGCAGTCCAGACCGTCAAAATGAATATTGTCCATAAGCATGGGGTGAAAGATCTTCGCATAAAAATCCATCGATCCGACGGACAGCGCGCCGATCGTTTCCCCATGGTACGATTCAGGAAGGCACATGAACCGTGTCCGTTCAGGATGGCCGGTCTGGTAGTGGTACTGGAAAGCCATCTTGAGCGCCGCCTCTACGCAGGATGAACCGTTGTCATGAAAGGTAAAGCGGGAGAGTCCTTCCGGCAGTACCTTTTCCAGTTCCTGCGCCAGTTTAACAGCAGGCTTATGGGAAAAGTTTGTAAAAATCACATGCTCCAGTTCATCGACCTGCTTTTTCAGTGCTTCATTGATTTCTTCATTGCAATGCCCAAGGAGATTGCACCACCACGATGAAATAATATCCAGATATTCCTTCCCGTCCGTCCCGTACAGGTAAGATCCTTTCGCATGGTCTATAACGACCGGCGGAAATACTTCATTGTCCTTCATCTGCATGGCAGGATGCCATATATATTTTTTATCTTCCGCTTCCCAATAATTCTGTTTCATTTAAGTTCCCAACTTCCCTAATTTTAAATACTCCCTTATTCATACAGCGATATAATCGTTTCCGGATCGATATCCAATGCCGTATCTCCTTTTTTCACCCTTGCCAGGACTTTCATACCGATGATTTCTTCAATCATTTCCACATTGTCTTCTTCCATCACACCGCCTTTCCAATGATTCAGGATAATTCCTTTGACAGAAATATTCCTGCGGCGGATATATTCGCAGGTAGTCACCACTCGGTTGATTGTCCCCAGTCCCGCGTCGGCGATGACAAGGACGGGCAGGCAGAGCCATCGGATAATATCTTCCAGATAATACACCGCTTTTTCATCATGGCGGATAGGGCACATGATTCCTCCGCTGCCTTCCATAGTCACATAGGGGTACGCCGCTGTCACACGTTCCCAGGCACTCATAATGACATCCTTCTCCACGGGATTCCCTTCAATTCTTGCTGCCAGATGGGGCGATACGGCATTCTGATACAAGTACGAAAGGAGCATATCCTCAGGCTCACAGATCTGCGCGAAACGATTTACAAATCCTGCATCGCTTTCCTCCACCGTCCTCGCCCCGCTGATGGCCGCCTTGTAGTAGCCCACATCATACCCTGCACTTCTCAAAGTTTTTACCAGGAGTGCCGTCACATAGGTCTTGCCGACATCCGTATCTGTTCCTGTGATAAAAAGCCCCCTGCCCATCCTATTCCTTCTTTCCTTACCAAATAAAAATGGAAATGGCTCTCTGCACCGCCGATTTTCCCATTTCCTTACCACGCATGTCCTGCGCGGTATAACTTTTTCGCCAGCACTGCCGCCAGAACGCAGAGGCAGATATCGCCCGGCACGGCCAGAAGGAAACAATAAAGCACCACAGGCCAGATACCGATAGGCGTATTTAGGTAATAATTATTTATGATGTATACATAAACCATTCCAAAAAGGTAGACCACAAGAAGTCCTGCCAGGTTCGCAAATAAAATGCGGACAAATGACAGTTTTTCCATATGCTCCGACAATTTCCCCGTAAGCCAGGCTCCCGCGATGAACCCCAAAAGATAACCGAAAGTAGGCTGGAAAATATATCCCGGCCCTCCGCCCTGCGTAAAAACGGGAACCCCCGACAGACCGAAAGCTACATAAACTGCCACGGAGGCCGCTCCTTTCCTGCTCCCTAAAATGAGCCCTGAAAGGGTCGTGAATAAAAGCTGCAGCGTGAACGGGCAAAGCGGTACAGGCACACGGATAAATGCACCAATCGCCGTAAGCGCCGTAAATAAAGAAAACAATACCAGTTCTTTTACCTTTCCCTGATTTCCTGCGGATATCTCTTCTCTTTCCACATTATCGCCTCCATTGTTTACCTTTTTATACATTCAAATTTACATTACATAAATAATATAACAACTCAGCGCTCAATTCAAGGTTCACAATGCACCGTTTTATTTATGGTTTCTCTGTACCGGATATGCCTTCCCTTATGCAAAGCAGCCGGATAAGTTTCATATTTTCTATTTCCACCCTTTCATTTTCCCGACATGCTTTTCATAGATTTCTATCGATATTTCCATTCTTTTTCCATGCATGCTATAATGCACAAATGATATTATTTGGTAAACTTGGAGGTTCCTCATGACACAGATAAAATGGAAAGCCGCTTTCTTCGCATTCCTGCTTGCATCATCTCTGCACAGTATATATACGGTACAGGCGGAAAAAGGCGTCACCACCGCCACACATATCCGGCGCCACGAGTCCAGCACGACAATTTCCACAGAAACAGTGAAAACGGAAAGCAAGTCTTCTACAACCACAAAGGGCGTTTCCATCACACCCCCTTCCATCGGGATCCTCGTCTTTCCGGATGAAGAAGATGAACCGCTTATCGGTCTTTCCCGACCCAAAGCGCTTGCCTCCTATACAGAAGCCAAAGTGAAGCGGGATGAAAGTTTCTACCGCCACGGTATCCTTGCCATGATAAGGGACGGAAAAAAATGGGGGCTTATCGGCACAGACGGGACAGTTCTTTTGCCACCCACCTATAAATTCCTGATTCCGGAAAAGGACGGGCTTTTCAAAGCCGGCGACAAGAAAAAAGATTTACGGCTGATTGATAAAAAAGGAAATCCCGCCACAGCGGTAAAAACGATTCCCTCAAACCCTTTCAGTTACTCTGAAAAAGGTTTGTACGGATTTAAGAAGCCTGACGGCAGTGTGCTTATCGCTCCCCGTTACAAAGCGGTACTTGCCGGATTCAGCGAAGGGATCGCTTTTGTAAAAACCATGCAGGGGGAAAAAATCGCCATTGACGAGAATGGAAGGGCTCTTTTTAAAATCCCCTATGACGGTATCTGCCCCTATAAGTACGGTGTCGCGGAATACAGACGGCGTGTGAATACTTTCAGCGGCAAGTCGTTCCTCGGCATCCTGGCGGCCGATGCCATCAACCCGCAAAAGGTGGAAGACTTTGATAATTATCATACGGCTTACAATGGCATCAAAAGAGGATATATTGATCAAGAAGGGCATATCGTCATAGACAGCCGGAATGATGAAGTCTATCCCATGACCCCTTACGGAACGATTGTCAAGAAAGACGGGCTCACAGCCTTTCTTTCTCCCGAAGGACGCACACTGATTCCCCCTTCCCGTTACACCGTGGGTTCTATTGATATTGAAGACGCCTGCCTCGTGCTCAAGAGCGGCTATTCCGGAAAATGCGGCCTTTTTGACCTGTCAGACGGAAAGCAGGTTATCGATTTCCGTTACGACGATATAACACTTCTCGGATTTAACAGGGCATTGGGGAAAGACGGCAGCCGCCGTTACCTGCTCGATACCTCCACGGGGGATGTCATAGCTTCTCTCCCGCCCAATATCGGAGCCGCCCATTTTAATGAGACACCTGTCACCTGGATTTTCAGAGCTAAAAGCTACTACGGCATTATTGATGAAGAAGGAAATATCCTGTACGAAGATGCAAAAGATCCGCTTACGGGTGTTACAAAATTCCGGCACGGTTTCAGCGGCGGACAGAAGGACAACAAAAAGTGGGGCATCCTTAAGAGCGACGGCACCTGGCTTGTACATCCCACCTACGATTACATAAAACTGCTGTAAACAGTAAAATGACGATTCCCTCAATTCGGATCGTCATTTTTTATGTTCCTCTATTCATACCGGATTCATGTAATAAATGTTGTCTGCGGGTGAACTGCCCTATCTTGCGGCAATACGCTTCCATCTTCCATAAGCGTTGCCATAAAAGCGTGTGAAAGTTTTACGTTCCCTTTGCCCCGTCCCTCTCACCACACGATGCAGCATATGCCGATAAAAGAAACGACGATTCCCAGTGCCTGCCGGCGGGACAGCTTTTCCCCATACAGAACCGCCCCCGTTAAAATGAGGCAAAGCGTAATGAGGGCATTCGTCACAATAAAGGAAGCATTCATCGTCCAGCCCGCCTTATAAATGAAAATCGTCCCTATTTCAATAAACGCAATGGAAAGGCCTAGGGCAAGGGCAGCAGGACGGAAGCTCATGATTTCCTTCCATTTCTCTCCCTTTTTTCCTGTAAACGCATAAATCAGAAAAGATGTAAGCGACGCCACAAGGTATGTTACTACAAGCGCCGCCAGCGGATCCGCGCCGCCCGCCACCTCTTTTGCCGACACCTGGTATCCGACGCCCGCCATGACCACAAGACCGACAGGCCACCAAAATGAAAAATTCATGCGCCCCTCACAATCATATACATCCCCGATGATGTGATTATCAGCCCTGCTATGGCGGTAAACGAAACCGCTTCACCGTAAAATACCGCCCCCACAACAAGGAGAGCCGCCACAATCATTGCCGTATAAAGGATGAATCCCACATTCATCGCCCAGCCCGCTTTATACATGTACACACAGCCCACTTCAAGCCCTGTCACTGCAAAGCCTATTCCTGCCGCTGCCAGCCGAACATGGGACATATCGGCAAGCAGATCCATTCCGCCCGTCCCATAGTAGAGACCGGTGCAAACCGCGGCGCTTACAAGATAAGTCACCCCCAGCGCAGCCAGAGGATCCGCCCGGGAAGATATTTTCTTCGCACACACCTGATAAATCACATCCGCCAGCACCACACAGGCTACGGGCCACCACATCTGAAATAAATTGTCCATGCTCTTCCTTTCAAAAAACGTTTTGCACTATTTTTTCGGCCGGTGCCGCACCTGCGGGATATTTCCACTTTTACACCTTCCCGCCCGACGGCAGAAAAAAGAATCCTGTATTTGTAGGATTAAAATCATCAGGAAACGGGTTCTTCCTGCCAACCTTTGCACACATCCACCCATCCTTTCGCGCCCGCGTATTTCTCCAGCTCTTCAGGTGTAAGCTTCACTGCGCTGTGGTCTGTCCCCGCCGCGGGATAAATCACATCAAACCGTTTTAATGATATATCAAGATAAACATCCACCGTGGACGGAAGGCAAAACGGACAAACCCCGCCGGGCCGATGGCCGATATACTTTTCGCATTCCTCCCCGGGAATCATTTTCGGTTTCTTATGGAAAAGCATCTTATACTTATGATTATCAATCCGCGCATCCCCTGCCGTCACGATAACCACAGGCACTTCTTCCACCAGAAAAGAAAGTGTCTTTGCAATGCGCGCCTCCTCCGTACCAAGAGCAAGCGCCGCGAGCGCCACTGTCGCACTGGACTCCTTCAAATCCATACATCGGTCTGCCATACCGAACTGTTCAAAATAAGCCTGTACCGTTTCAAAAGACATCATAACCTCCTTTTTCCACTATACCATGAAACATCGGTAAATGACAGGATATATTTGTTTAACCGGTGCCTTTTGCGGTATAGTATAAATATATCACTATATGTAAATCAAAGGAGGCTCTTATGAAAACCATACACACCAAACACGCACCCGCCGCTATCGGCCCCTATTCCCAGGCAAAGCAGGCGGGCGGATTTGTATTTCTTTCCGGACAAATCGGTATCGACCCGACTGCAGGAAAAATCATTACCTCCGACATCGCCGGACAAACAGAGCAGGTTTGCAAAAACATAAAAGCCATTTTGAAAAAAGCGGAAACTCCCATGGACAATGTAGTAAAAACGACCTGCTTCCTCACAGACATGAAAGACTTTGCCGCCTTCAACGAAGTCTATGCAAAACACTTCCCGGGCAAACCGGCAAGAAGCTGCTTCGCCGTCAAGGATCTTCCCGCTGGCGCACTCTGCGAAATCGAAGTCATTGCCGTTAAATGAGGCCTGTGCCATGGACTTCCATACACTCTGCATCGGCTGCCGCACGTATCGCCGTTTCAAGCAGAAACAAATCCCTGAAAAAGTACTTGATGAACTTCTGGAAAATGCCCGTATCGCAAACAGCGCCATGAACAGGCAGCCGCTCCGCTATGTCCTTGTAAAAAATCCGGAAGCGGTGCGGAAAATCCAGCCATGCTTCCACTTTGCCGCTGCCCTTCCCAAAGAGCTGGGCCAGCCGAAAGAAGGTGAACAGCCCACCGCTTTTATCATTCTCTGCACGGAAGGGCGGGAAACCCCGTGGACAGGTATAGATATCGGCATCGCCGTAAGGACAATGAATCTGAATGCTTACATCTACGGCATAGGTTCCTGTATCATAGGAAATGTGGAATTTAAAAAAGTAAAAGAAATACTTTCTGTCCCTGAAACATGGAATCCCAGGCTGGCTCTCGCCCTCGGCTACCCCTCCCATCAGAGCAGCCTCGTGGAACTTCCCGAAGACGGCTCCATAAAATACTACCTTGATGAAGAGCGCCAATATTACGTACCGAAAAGAAAACAGGAAGACATTTCCATAATCAGGTAAAACAAAAAGAGAGAGTACCCGCTTCCCGGATATTCTCTCTTTTTATAAAACAATTACTATATTTCAGCAGAGCTCCTCTTTCCTGTCCAGAATCTCTCTTCCCGGCGCACAGGCAGGGCAGTCGCACCACTTGCCGCCCTTCGCCTTCACTTCCCGGGCATGTGCCGCATAAGCTGCTGCCTGCTTCACGCCAAATGTTTTTTTCCCTGCATCCGATTCAAAAAACGCAAGGACATCATCGATAGAAAGCACATCCGCTTCCAATTCCGCTACCAGTTTCCGTCCGGCTTCCTTTTCCCGATCACTGCCAAGAGCGGCGATATACTCTTCCGCGATTTTCTTTAATCCCGCATAGCAGCTGGGAGCCGCAATCAACGCCTTTACTTTTTCAACAATGGCTTCATTCATTATAAGATCCTCCTTTTCTCTCAAACTATTAATTAAATAATTACATGATACCTTGAAAAACGATTCTGATCCTCTACTGACAGAACGGTCTAAACGATAAACGGAAAAACCCGCCGGCTTTTCTCCGACCGGCAGCCGGTAATCATTTCCCTACGCCGGATGCTTGCTTTCCCCATTTATCACTTCCAGTATACCAGAAAATGAAAATCGGAAAAAAGCATAGAGAAATCAAAGTTATTCTTACATGCAGAAATACCATTGTTTTCCTATTTCGCAAAGGCAACTGCCCCTTGGTACTTCAGAAAAGCAATGGTGTTTTTCTATTTTTGTTACTTCTTCCACGCGGGAGCGGTCTGCATAGATCAGCCATTTTTTATTTTTAGTATGACAGTGTAAATACAAAGAAACAAAATATATGTTCACCAAATCTGCATTTATTCTTCTCCGAGTTCTTGTTCTACTACGGAAACAATGTCATCAATCACCCGTTCCAGACGATCTTTATCACTGCCTTCTCCCATGACGCGGATGAGAGGTTCCGTGCCTGACGCACGGACGAGGATACGTCCGTCATTTCCCAGTTCATCTTTTGCCGCCGCGATAGCTGCCCGGATCTGTTCATTTTCTTCCCATCCATTCTTGCTGTACACTTTTACATTTTTCAGCAGCTGGGGATAGGTGGTCATGAGATGATTTAATTCAGAAAGGGGGCCGTCATGATCACGGAGAACCATAAGCGTCTGCATGGCCGTTATAAGACCGTCGCCGGTGGTATTAAATTCAGGGAATATAATATGTCCCGACTGCTCGCCGCCAAGGGAATAT
>ENA-UAGQ01000297-UAGQ01000297.1-human-gut-metagenome-genome-assembly--contig:-NODE-297-length-12888-cov-6.910154_pt1 | contig 12888 bp, 8 predicted proteins | sample MGYA00243412_ERZ654346 | MGnify/ENA primary metagenome ERZ654346 (study PRJEB26926, sample SAMN06165147) | human gut metagenome | biome: ENVO:00009003; feature: ENVO:2100002; material: ENVO:00002003...
GCTCTTTACTGCAATTGAGATTGCCATTGAGATTGCTTGCGGATTTTAGGTTTATAAATGTTTAGAATTACATTGCAAATGTTATACATTCTAAGCGAGAAAAGCAATTACAATAAGGTGAAAAATCCCGTACAATTCAAAAAACTCTGCTAATTCTTTGGGCGTTTCATTAAAATAGTTTAACTTTGCCTATGCGTTAATGCAAAGCAACATTATTATTCATTTTAAAAGCCCCAGTTTATTGCCTATCGAAGCACATTTACTTAACAAAAAACGATTAAGAAAATGAAGAATTTAAAGGATATGACCGACGAGGAGTTGGCCTTATCATACGTCGATGGGAACAACAAGGCTTTCGATCTGTTGCTTTCGCGCAATCAGCAGAACCTTTTCTCATACATCCTTTTCGTGGTTCACGACCGCGAGACCGCCGATGACATCTTCCAGGAGACCTTCATAAAGGTTATCACCCGTCTCCAGGAGGGCCGCTACGTCGTCAGCGGCAAGTTCGGTGCGTGGGTGATGCGTATCGCCCACAATGCCATCATGGACTGGTATCGCGACCAGTCGTCGCGTTGCATCGTGAAAGCCGGAAAGGACAACGACCTCTCTAATATAGGTGGCGACGAACTTGTGGAGGGCAACATCGAGAACACCTACGTCAACCGTCAGGTGATGAGCGACGTGCGCCGTCTTCTCGACATGCTGCCGCCTATACAGCGCGAGGTGGTGTATATGCGCTTCTACCAGCAACTCTCGTTCAAGGAGATTGCCGACACCACGAGCGTGAGCATCAACACCGCACTCGGACGCATGCGCTACGCCCTGCTCAACATGCGACGCATGGCGAAGAGCAACGGCATCTCGCTGCAGCTGGTGTAAATGTTCAAAACACATTATATCGCTTAATATTATAACGAACACGAATTACACAAATCCCACGAATGTATGAACCTTGTATTCGTGAAATTTGTGTTATTCGTGTTCGTTTGTTGATTGTGGCGGAGGCCGGAGACCTCCGCTACGGATAAACAACAGTCGCAAAGTTTTTAAATACCCTATATTTTGTGTGTGTTTTGCTACGATCAACGCTTGTTACTACGCACCGAACGCTTGTTACCACGCACCGGTAACCGTGTTTTTGCTATGCGGTAACGATGTTACCGGTTTGCGGTAATGGTATTACCAGTTTGCGGTAAATGTGTTTTTTTTCAGTTTCTCAGGCAAGGTTTCCTATCTATTGCGATTTAATGGGTTGAAACCGATTCTTAAATCGGCTGAAACAATAAGCATAAAGATAGAAAACCAAAAAAAGAAAAGTGATATGAAAACAAGAAAACTCTCTGTTTTAGTCTTGGGCTTCTTGGCCTCAGTGTTCGGTCTGACTTCCTGCGATATGGATTCGGACAACTACAATGTGCAGCGTCCTACGGCGCTCGTCACCGTATATCCCGTCACCTCCGAGTCGTTCCGCATGCAGCTCGACGACCAGACCGTGCTCTTTCCTACCAACATGAAGGCTTCGCCCTTCGGCGATAAGAAGGTGCGTGCGCTCGTGAGCTACGAGTACGAGGGGGGCGCCACAGGCAACCTGCGAAACGTGCGTGTCAACTGGATTGACAGCATACGCACCAAGCAGCCCGTCGTGTCGAAGGGCAGCGACGACGAGAAGCTGTACGGCAACGACGGCATAGAGATTGTGCGCGACTGGGTGACGGTGGCTGAAGACGGCTACCTCACATTGCGCCTGCGCACCATCTGGGGCGGCGGCAAGCACATCATCAACCTCGTGGGCGGCGTCAACAAGGATAATGTATACGAGTTCGACCTGCGCCACAACGCTCAGGGCGACATCAGCGGCGTGCTGGGCGACGCGCTCATCGCCTTCGACCTCAACAGCATGTGGCCCGACCATCCCGAGGAAGTGAAGATAAAGCTCAACTGGAAGTCGTTCAGCGGCAAGAAGTCGATGGAGTTCCCGCTGAAGATGCACAGCGACAAGAGCTTTATTTACACAGGCGACATAGCGAAGTCGCGTTTCGTCGATTAACCTTTCACCACATAAACCCTCAGAATGTTCCGATTCTCATTTCACAAGTCTGATAGCGAGGAGCGCCTGCTGCAACGCATGCAGCAGGGCGACACGTCTGCCGCGGAGCCGCTCTACCGGCTCCACGTGCGCTATCTGTCTGCCTTGTGCTCGCGCTATCTCACCGATGATGAGGACATAAAAGACGTTCTGCAGGAGTCGTTCCTAAGAATATTCGCCTCGATAGACTCCTTCGAGTATCGCGGCAAGGGATCGCTGAGGGGCTGGATGGCGAAAATCACGCTCAACGAGACGCTGAAGTTTCTGCGCGCCCGTAGCCGGCTCGACTTCGTAGACATAGCCGACCTGCCGCACGACGTGCCCGACACCGACCTGCAGACCGAAGGCATACCCACCGACGTGCTCCACCGCTTCGTGCGCGAACTGCCTGACGGCTACCGCACGGTGTTCAACCTCTACGTCGTCGACGACAAGAGTCATAAGGAGATAGCCTCGCTGCTCGGCATAAAGGAGAGCACGTCGGCATCGCAGCTGCACAAGGCGAAGGCGATGCTCGCAAGAAAGATAAAACAATACAGAACCAGTAATTCCTTTCTACTATGAAGCGAAATTGGAAAGAAGACATACACGACCGCCTCGGTAACTTCGAGACCGATGCTCCCGACGGACTTTGGGAAGCCATACACAAGCGTATGGCTCAGACGGAGCGTGCCCAGGCGGAGAAGCGCCAGACGCCTTTCGTCCTGCAGCCCGCTCTGCGCCGCACGGCGTGTGCAGCCGCAGCGTGTCTTGCCCTTATTGCGGGATACCAGTATTTCGCCGACGGCGGAAAGGAGACTGTCAGCGGAGTGAAGGTGGCTCAGGGCGGAGTAGCCGATATTCCGACGAACCGATATGTGGCGAAGAACGCCGTCGCACCCGCCGCTACGGTGTATGCGCAGACGCAGAACAGCCCTGCCGTTCTGCAACCGAGAGGTAGGGTAGAGCAGACAGCCGACGCTATCGCACAGCCGACGCAGAACAACGAATCTGCACAAATCTCAACCCCTCAACATCTCAACTCCTCAACATCACAACACCACAACCCCTCAACATCACAACATCTCAACCCCTCAACCTCACAACATCCCAACACCTCAACATCCCAACACCCCAATACCTCAACACCTCAACATCTCAACACTTCAACATCACAACCCCACAACCCCTCAACATCACAACCCCACAACCCCTCAACATCTCTGCTTGCATACACGCCAGCCGGCAACAGTCGGGGTAGGCATGAAGGCGCTGCGGCTCGCTGGACACTATCCACCAGTGCCACGACCGGCATGGGCGCATCGTCAGTCACCAATTCTACCGCTACGTACGTCGAAGCGGTAGGTCCAGACGACGTGATATGGGCAGACAATCCGCAGCTCGGCATCGGCATCTTCAACCAAGGCAAGAGCGTGAAGACCGAGTACAAGCACCGGCTGCCGGTGCGCGTAGGACTCAACGTGGCTTATCGCCTTACAGACCGACTCAGCGTGGAAAGCGGCGTGAGCTACACGCGACTCTCCTCTGACATAAAGGACGGCACGAAGGACAACTACTCGTCGAGCAGTCAGAAACTCGACTACATCGGCGTTCCGCTCAACCTAAAGTATCGCGCCTTCGGCTATCGCCGACTGAGCGTATACGCCTCAGCCGGACTGCTAACGGAGAAGTGCGTGTCGGGCAAGGCAACACACGAGTACGTGATAAGCGGCGAGAAGAAGAAGCACGAGGCGGAGGACGTGGCTGCGAAGCCTTGGCAGCTGTCCGTCAACGCAGCCCTCGGAGCACAGTTCGACGTGCTCCGCAATGTGGGCGTCTACGTCGAGCCGGGCGTGAGCTACTACTTCGACGACCGCTCCCCGCTCAGCACGATATACAAGGAGAAGCCCCTCAACTTCAATCTTAATATGGGCGTTAGATACACGATAGGCAAATAGCCATGAGCTTATACCCTCTTCGTATTTTGCTCGTAATTATTGCATATAGCATAAAAATGTTACGTATTTTGTTGAATTTATAACAAAATATTAGCTTTCGATGTAAAAATCTGTCTTGATATTTGCGTGTTTTGATTGATAGTCTTACTTTTGTAGCCGAACACACATTTTGTAAGTTCCTTCGAGTAAGAAGATGTTTTAAGGTATCAACCAAAATAATATTATGGACGCAAAACAAGGATTGTATACCTCAGCCTACGAGCACGATGCGTGCGGCGTAGGCATGGTGGTGAACATACATGGAGGCAAGAGTCATGAGCTGGTGGATAACGCTCTGCGCGTGCTGGAGAACATGCAGCACCGTGGAGCCGAGACTCGTGACAAGACAGGTGATGGTGCTGGCATAATGGTTCAGATTCCACACGAGTTTATTCTGCTGCAAGGCATTCCCGTACCCGAAAAGGGACGTTACGGAACAGGCTTGGTGTTTCTTCCGCGAGACGAGAAGCTGCAGAACCAGATTCTGAACATCATGATCGAGGAGATAGAACGCGAAGGTCTCGAACTGACACACCTGCGAAACGTGCCCGTCAACGAAGACGTGCCTGGTGTGGCAGCACGCGAAGTGATGCCCGCGATACGCCAGATGTTCGTGGCGCCTACGCCCTCGCTCTCCACTTCTTCGGAAGGCGCTGATGCCGTTTCGCTCGAAACCAAACTCTATAAAGTAAGAAAGCGCATCGAGCGCAGAATCCTGCCGCTTGGTATCGATTCTTTCTATATCTGCTCTTTATCTTCAAAGAACATCGTTTACAAGGGTATGCTCACCAGCGGGCAATTGCGCCGCTTCTACCAGGACCTGACCAATCCTTACTTCACCTCAGGACTGGCTCTTGTGCATAGCCGCTTCTCAACCAATACCTTCCCGAAATGGAAACTGGCGCAACCCTTCCGCTTGCTCTGCCACAACGGCGAGATAAACACCGTACGCGGCAACCGTGCGTGGATGAAGGCACGAGAGAGCGTGCTCAGTTCGGGCGCTTTGGGCGACATCAAGGACATCCTGCCCATCGTCGAGGAAGACATGAGCGACTCCGCCTCGCTCGACAACGTGTTCGAGTTCCTTATAATGAGCGGCATGAGTCTGCCTCAAGCCATGGCTATCCTTGTGCCCGAATCGTTCAACGACAAGAATCCTATATCGGAAGACCTCAAGGCTTTCTACGAGTATTACTCCATCCTGATGGAACCCTGGGACGGACCGGCAGCGCTTATGTTCTCTGACGGCAGGTACGCAGGCGGTATGCTCGACCGCAACGGTCTGCGCCCGTCGCGCTACACGATAACCAAGAGCGGCATGATGGTGGTGGCAAGCGAGGTCGGCGTGATGGACTTCGAACCGTCGGATGTGGTCAGCAAGGGACGTCTCGAGCCAGGCAAGATTCTGCTTATCGACACCGAGGAAGGCAGGATATATTACGACGGCGAGATAAAGGACAAGCTGGCTCACGAGCATCCTTACCGCCAGTGGCTTTCTACCGGACGCATTCAGCTGGAGAACCTCAAGAGCGGTCGCAAGGTAGCCAACTCCGTAGCCGACTACGATACGAAGCTGCGCGCTTTCGGCTTCGGAGAAGAAGACATCGAACGCACCATCATACCTATGTGTACAAAGGGACAGGAGCCGGTGGCTGCCATGGGCAACGACACGCCGCTCGCCGTACTGAGCGAGCGCCCGCAGCTGTTGTTCAACTACTTCCGCCAGCAGTTTGCGCAGGTCACCAATCCTGCCATCGACCCTATACGTGAGGAACTGGTGATGTCGCTTACCGAATATATAGGACGTGTGGGCAGCGGAATACTTACTCCCGACGAGAGCAACTGCAAGATGGTGCGTCTGCCGCAACCCGTGCTCACCAATACCGAACTCGACCTGCTTTGCAATATCCGCTACAAGGGATTCAACACCGTGAAGCTGCCCATGCTCTTCGAGGTGGAGAAAGGCGAAAGCAGTCTGCGCAGCGCTCTCGACAATCTGTGCAAGAAGGCAGAGGAGAGCGTGGACGAGGGCGTCAACTACATCATCCTCACCGACCGCGACATCGATGGCAAGCATGCTGCCATACCGTCGCTCCTCGCTGTCAGCGCCGTTCACCATTATCTTATCTCTGTGGGCAAGCGCGTACAGACCGCCATCATCGTTGAGAGCGGCGAGATAAGGGAAGTGATGCACGCTGCCTTGCTGCTCGGCTACGGAGCCAGCGCCATCTGTCCGTATATGACCTTCGCCATTATAGACCATCTGGTCGCAACGCATAAGATTCAGGAAGAATACCATACCGCCGAGCAAAACTATATAAAGGCTGTGGATAAGGGTCTGAAGAAGATCATGTCGAAGATGGGCATCTCTACTATCCGCTCTTATCGTGGCGCAAAGATATTCGAGAGTATCGGCATATCAGAGGCTCTGCTCAGAAAACACTTCGGCACGGAGCTTAGTACCATCGGCGGTATCGGACTGAAGGATATCGCGAGAGAATACACGGAGCTTAATCAGAGAGCTTTCTTCCCGTCTCCGGTTGTGAAGGCAGAGGAGAAGTATTTCCTGCCGAACAACGGTCTTTTCAGTTATAGAAAGGACGGCATAGAACATGCGTGGAACCCGGAAACCATCACGAAGCTGCAACTTGCCACACGCTTGGGCAGCTATAAGCAGTTTAAGGAGTGGGCAGCAATCGTTGACACCCATTCCGCTACGGGAGACACCGCAAAGGGTCAGCGCCCCATCTTCCTTCGCAATCTGCTCACCTTCAAGAAGGCTGCAACGCCTACACCGCTCGACGAAGTGGAGCCGGTGGAGAGCATCGTACGCCACTTCGTTACGGGTGCCATGTCGTTCGGAGCGCTCAGCATCGAGGCTCATGAGGCTCTTGCCTTGGCGATGAACCGTCTCGGAGCACGCAGCAATACGGGTGAGGGTGGCGAGGACAACGCCCGCTACCACACAACGGTGGACGGCGTGTCGCTCAGCAGCAAGACAAAGCAGATAGCTTCGGGTCGTTTCGGCGTTACAGCCGAATATCTTGTCAACGCCGAAGAGTTGCAGATAAAGGTGGCGCAGGGCGCAAAGCCTGGTGAAGGCGGACAGTTGCCCGGCTTCAAGGTGAACAAGATTATCGCCAAGACACGTAACGCCATACCAGGCATTACGCTTATATCGCCCCCACCGCATCACGATATCTATTCTATCGAAGATCTTGCCCAGCTGATTTTCGACCTTAAGAATATCAATCCGACAGCCGCAGTCAGCGTTAAGCTTGTGGCAGAGAGCGGTGTGGGCACCATTGCAGCCGGTGTGGCAAAGGCGAAGGCCGACCTCATCGTCATCTCAGGCGCAGAGGGCGGAACGGGAGCAAGTCCGGTTTCGTCAATGCGTTTTGCCGGCGTCTCGCCGGAGATAGGTCTTGCTGAGGCTCAGCAGACACTCGTGCTCAACGGTCTGCGCGACCAGGTTCGCCTGCAGACTGACGGACAACTCAAGACGGCACGCGACGTAATCGTTATGGCTATGCTTGGTGCAGACGAGTTCTCATTCGGTACGTTGCCGCTCATCGTGCTCGGCTGTCTGATGATGCGCAAGTGCAATACAAATACATGTCCGGTAGGTGTGGCAACGCAGGACGAAACCCTTCGCGCCAAGTTCCGCGGACGTGCCGAATACGTGGTCAACTTCTTCACGTTCCTTGCTCAGCAGACGCGCGAATACCTGTCTGAGATTGGCGTAAGACATCTTAAGGACATCATCGGTCGCACCGACTTGATAGAGGTTATACCGCAGGACAAGGCGTCAAAGTTGGGAACCATCGACTTCAGCCGACTGCTCCACCGTCCTGATACGGAGAAGGCTCTGTATTGGGATCGTAGCGAGTTCACAAAAGTGAGCGGCGTAAAGGACGAAGACATCATAAGCGCCTGCGAGAAGGCTATCGAAAACAAGGAAGAGGTGAATCTCGACTACGCCATAAAGAACACCGACCGTGCTGTCACGACCATGCTCTCGGGCGTAATAGCCAAGCGATATGGCGAAGAAGGACTGCCCGATTCTACAATCAACATAAAGTTCAAGGGTTCGGCAGGACAGAGTTTCGGAGCTTTCGCCGTACGCGGTCTCAATGTGCGTCTGGAAGGTGAGACCAACGACTATTTCGCAAAGGGACTCTCCGGCGGACGCATCAGTATTCTGCCTCCGTCGCGTTCGAGTGCAGACTTCGTGGCTGAGGACAATATCATTGCCGGCAACACAGGACTGTACGGCGCAACCGGTGGCGAACTGTATGTGAACGGTCGTGTGGGCGAGCGCTTCGGTGTACGCAACTCGGGAGCCACAGCCGTAATAGAAGGTGCAGGCGACCATTGCTGCGAGTATATGACCGGTGGTCGTGTTGTTGTGCTCGGACAGATAGGACGCAACTTCGCAGCCGGTATGAGTGGAGGTCTGGCTTACGTCTGGGACCGCGAACATACTTTTGATTATTTCTGCAATATGGATCAGGTGGAGATTTCGCTCGTCGAGGAAAGCTCGGCACGCAAGGAACTCCACGAACTCATTCGACAGCACTATCTCTACACAGGCTCAGCCTTGGCACGTCGCATGCTTGACGACTGGAACCGCTACGTAGAGGACTTCATTCTTGTCACTCCAATCGAATACAAGCGAGTGCTTCAGGAGGAGAAGATGCGCCAGCTTGAAGAGAAGATCGCCAATATGCAACTAATAAACAACTAAGAAAAAGATGGGAAAACTAAAAGCTTTCATGGAAGTGCCCAGGCTGGAAGCCGGGTATCGTCCTTTGCACGAAAGAATACACGACTTTGGCGAGGTAGAGCAGACTCTCAACTCGCGTGACCGCATGGCTCAAGCCAGCCGCTGCATGGACTGCGGCGTGCCGTTCTGCCATTGGGCTTGTCCGTTGGGCAATAAGGATCCGGAATGGAACGACGCTCTCTGCAAGGGCGACTGGGAACTTGCTTACCGTCTGCTCAATGCCACTAACGACTTCCCCGAATTTACCGGCCGCATCTGTCCTGCGCTCTGCGAAAAGGCTTGCGTGCTCAATCTTACCGATCATGCTCCGGTCACCAACCGCGAGAACGAGGCTGCCATTACAGAGACAGCATGGCACGAGGACTATATAAAGCCGATGATCTTCCCGCGTAACGGCAAGAGCGTTGCGGTCGTTGGTGCCGGACCTTCCGGTCTTGTGGCAGCCAACCGCCTTAACCGTATGGGCTACGCCGTCACCGTGTTCGACAAGAACGAGGCAGCTGGCGGCTTGCTGCGTTACGGCATTCCAAACTTCAAGCTCTCGAAGCATATCATCGACCGTAGACTCGACATACTCGTAGAGGAAGGCATACGGTTCGTATACAATACGGTAGTGGAAACCAGTTCGCTACCCGAAGGTTTTGACGCCTATGTCCTTGCAACAGGAACGCCCGAGGCTCGCGATCTGAAGAACGTGCCCGGCCGTGAACTTAAAGGTGTGCACCTCGCCTTGGAGCTGCTCTCGCAACAGAACCGCGTCCTATCTGGAGCAGAGTACTCGAAGGACGAGCGTGTCACCTGCAAGGGCAAGGACGTTCTGGTCATCGGCGGTGGCGATACCGGTTCGGACTGCATAGGCACAGCGCATCGTCAGGGATGCAAGAGCGTAACTCAGATAGAGATTATGCCACGCCCCGTAGAGGGGCTCGACGATCCGAAGAATCCGTGGCCTAACTATCCGCGCGTGCTCAAGACTACGTCGAGCCACGAGGAGGGATGTACGCGCCGCTGGAACATCAACACGCTGGAGTTTATAGGCAAGAACGGCAGATTGTGCGGCGTTAGAGTGCAGCCCATCGATTGGCAGCCAAACCCTGAAGGCGGCCGTCCGACGATGGTTGAGGCTGGCGACCCAGAGGTGATAAAGTGCGAGGCTTGCTTCCTTGCGATGGGATTCCTCAAACCGCAGCATCCCGACTATCCGGAGAATGTCTTCGTCTGCGGCGACGCCTTGAACGGAGCCTCGCTTGTGGTGAGAGCTATGGCAAGCGGTCGCGATGCGGCGCAGAAGGTGGATAGCTACCTGCAGTCGCTTTGAGTGAATTGAATGTTTTTGTAGTTTTTATTTACAATTAGGGAGAGAGTATTATGTGCGGAATAGTAGCAATATTCAACGTTAAGGAACAGACGCCAGAGCTGCGTAGCAAGGCGCTTGGCATGAGCAAGAAGATACGTCACCGCGGTCCTGACTGGAGCGGCATTCATTGTTCGGGAAGCGCCATACTGGCTCACGAGCGACTGAGCATTGTCGACCCGGAGAGCGGAGGTCAGCCTCTGTTCTCGCCCGGCGGCAAGCATGTGCTGGCTGTGAACGGTGAGATATACAACCACAAGAAGATAAGAGAAAGATACAAGGGGCGTTATGATTTCCAGACGGGCAGCGACTGCGAGGTTATTCTGGCGCTTTATCGCGACAAGGGCGTCAACTTTCTCGAAGATCTGAACGGCATCTTCGCCTTCGCTCTTTATGACGAGGAGCAGGACGCTTTCCTCATCGCCCGCGACCATATAGGCGTCATACCTCTTTATATAGGATACAACGCCGACGGAAAGGTGTTTGTGGCAAGCGAGCTTAAGGCCTTGGAGGGTGAGTGCGAGCGTTATGAGCCTTTTCTGCCGGGCCACTACTACTGGAGCAAGGACCCCGGAATGAAGCGTTGGTACAAGCGCGACTGGATGGAGTACGACAACGTGAAGGACAACACGGCGAGCAGCGACGCAATACGCAAGAGTCTTTGCGCTGCCGTGAAACGCCAGATGATGAGCGACGTGCCCTACGGAGTGCTGCTCTCGGGCGGACTCGACAGCAGCGTTATCAGCGCCATCACTGAGAGCTACGCCGAACGCCGCATAGAGACCGACAGCAGAAGCCGTGCCTGGTGGCCGCGTCTCCACTCGTTTGCCGTGGGACTCAAGGGAGCGCCCGACTTGGCGAAGGCGCGTCTGGTAGCCGACCACATAGGCACGGTGCATCACGAAATCAACTATACCATTCAGGAGGGACTGGACGCCCTGCGCGACGTTATCTACTTCATCGAGACCTACGATATAACCACCGTGCGTGCCTCCGTGCCGATGTATCTGCTGGCGCGTGTGATAAAGTCGATGGGCATAAAGATGGTGCTTTCGGGCGAGGGAGCCGACGAGATTTTCGGTGGCTACCTCTACTTCCACAAGGCTCCTTCGGCAGAGGAGTTTCATAAGGAGACCGTGCGCAAGCTCTCGAAACTGCATCTGTACGACTGTCTGCGTGCCAACAAGAGTCTCTCGGCGTGGGGCGTGGAAGGTCGTGTGCCGTTCCTCGACAAGGAGTTTCTTGACGTGGCTATGCGCACCAATCCCAAGGCTAAGATGTGCAGCGTTCTCCCAGCATCTCGGTCGGGCGAAGCCGACCCCAAGGCGTCTATAGAAAAGCGCATCGTGCGTGAGGCGTTCGAGGACATGCTGCCTGAGGAGGTGGCGTGGCGACAGAAGGAGCAGTTCAGCGACGGCGTAGGCTACTCGTGGATTGACACCTTGAAGAAGATAACGTCAGAGGCTGTCACCGACGAGCAGATGGCGCATGCTGAAGAGCGTTTCCCCATCAACACGCCGCTGTGCAAGGAGGAGTATTACTACCGTTCCATCTTCGAAGAGCATTTCCCGAGCGAGAGTGCAGCCCGCAGCGTGCCTCACGAGGCAAGTGTGGCTTGCTCTACAGCAGTGGCTCTGGAGTGGGACGAGGCGTGGAAGAACATGAACGATCCGAGCGGTCGTGCCGTCTCTGGCGTCCACGAAAACGCTTTGTAGGGTGATGCCGTAAAAAGCGTGAATGGCAATGTAAAAGACAAGCGTTAATAGTAATGTAAAATAGAAAAAGCGGAGACCTTTACGATTAAGGTTTCCGCTTTTTATGCTTTATAGAGTGCTGGACTGCCAGCACTAACTTTGCTTAGAGGCAATGCTTCAGACCGTGAATCGTAGCGATAGGGTCTGCAGCCTTGAACACGTAGCTGCCGCTCACGAGCACGTCGGCACCAGCAGCCACGAGCAGCGGAGCCGACTTGTCGTCTACGCCGCCGTCTATCTGTATGAGCGCCTTGCTGCCCGACTCGTCGATGAGGCGGCGCAGGCGCTTCGTCTTCTCTACCGAGTTGGGTATGAACTTCTGTCCGCCAAAGCCCGGGTTGACGCTCATCAGCAGCACCATATCCACGTCGCAGATGATGTCCTCGAGCATGCTCACCGGAGTGTGTGGGTTGAGCGTCACGCCTGCCTTCATGCCCGCAGCGTGAATCTCCTGAACGGTGCGGTGCAGGTGAGTGCACGCCTCGTAGTGTACGTTCATCATCATGGCGCCCGTAGCAGCCACCTGCTTGATGTAGTTCTCCGGATGCACAATCATCAGGTGAACGTCGAGCGGCTTCTTGCACTCCTTTGCAACAGCCTGTATGACGGGGAATCCGAACGAGATGTTAGGCACGAACACGCCGTCCATGATGTCGAGGTGCAACCAGTCTGCCTCGCTGCGGTTTATCATGTCGATGTCCGAACGCAAGTCGATGAAGTTCGCTGAGAGAAGCGAAGGTGATATGAGAGTTTCCATTCCTGTTTATTTTATTTACTTTCTTTGTTTACGTTGTTTTCTTTTTTTAGAGTGTTGTTGGAGGTGTTGTGTTAGCTAACGCAATAAGGCTTATTGCGGTTGTTAGCCTGCGCCAGTCTGTAGGAGTAGGCTATCTGTCGGATAAAGCTCAGCGTCTTTTCCGAAGGCTGTA
>ENA-UAGQ01000307-UAGQ01000307.1-human-gut-metagenome-genome-assembly--contig:-NODE-307-length-12766-cov-6.321533_pt1 | contig 12766 bp, 15 predicted proteins | sample MGYA00243412_ERZ654346 | MGnify/ENA primary metagenome ERZ654346 (study PRJEB26926, sample SAMN06165147) | human gut metagenome | biome: ENVO:00009003; feature: ENVO:2100002; material: ENVO:00002003...
CGAGATTAGCGAGTGTCTCGTGGGCTCGGAGATGTGTATAAGAGACAGGGATTGGGCAAAAACCGCACGTCGAACACCAGATCCGCCTCCATGGGCAGCCCATTCTTGAACCCAAAGGACATGACGCTGACGTTCAGCGGCTGCCGCGTACCCACGCCGCCGAACAGGTTCAAAAGCTCGCTGCGCAGCTTGGCGGTGGAGAACGCTGTGGTGTCCAGCACGAAGTCCGCTCTGGCCCGTACCGGATCCAGCAGCTCCCGCTCCCGCTTCACGGCCTCCTCGATGGAGCCGCCCTCGGTACACAGCGGATGGGTCCGCCGCGTCTCCTTGTAGCGGCTGATAATGACCCGGGTGTCCGCCTCTAAAAACAGCATCCGGCACCGCACGTTGTCCCGCCGCCGCAGCTTGTCCTGCACGTCGATGAGCCGCTGGAACGGCTCCCCCGCGCGGACATCGTATACCAGCGCCACACGGTCATACCGCCCGCCGGAGGCGGTGCAGAAGTTGGCGAATTTCAACATCATCTCCGCCGGCAGGTTGTCCACGATATAGTAGCCGATGTCCTCTAAAAAGGCAGCGGTGCGGGACTTCCCGCTGCCGGAAAGTCCCGAAATGATGAGTATCTCCACGTTTCGCTCCTCAGTGTATCATCTTGATCTCCGGCTCCAGCCGGACGCCCTTTTCCTCCCATACGCGCCGCTGGATCACCGCCATCAGCGCCGTCACGTCGGCGCAGGTGGCGCCGCCGCGGTTGATAACAAAACCCGCGTGTTTCTCTGACACCTGCGCTCCACCCACGGTCATGCCCTTCAGCCCGCACTGGTCAATGAGTGCCGCGGCAAAATAGCCCTCCGGTCGCTTGAATGTACTGCCCGCACTTGGATATTCCAATGGCTGTGAAGCCTTTCTCCTTGTCATCAATTCTTCCATTTTCTGCCGTATCTCCTCCGGCCTTCCCGCCGTCAGTTGAAACACGACCCGGAGTACCACTGCCTCCGGCCGGTCTGTCAGCAGGCTGTGACGGTAGGAGAACCGCAGCTCCTCCCCTCTCAGCGTCCGGACGCCATCATCGGGAAACAGTACCGTGGCGCTGTGCACCACCTGCTGCATCTCCCCGCCGTAGGCCCCTGCGTTCATACACACCGCGCCGCCCACGCTGCCCGGGATGCCGTGGGCAAATTCCAGCCCCGTCAGTCCCTGCTTCTGGGCGAACACCGCCGCCCGGGCCAGGGGCACACCGGCCTCCGCCGTCACGCGGCCCTCCGCGTCCAGCACCACACAGGACATATCCCGCGTGTTCACCACCAGCCGGTCCACACCCTCGTCGGGAAACAGCAGGTTCGTGCCGTTTCCGATGACCAGTGGTCTGGCCCCACAGCCCCGCGCCGCCTCGATGAGCAGCACCATCTGGCTGCCGTCCTTAGGGAACGCCATGCGCCGCGCCGGTCCGCCGATGCGGAACGACGTGTACTTCGCCAGCGCCGCATCGTGCTCATATATCATGTCCGGCAGATAGTCCGCCGTCCATTGGTCCAATTCCTCATACCAGCTCATAAACCCTCCTGAAACGGCATCAGATCCGCTTGTTCTTGCCCAGCAGCGCCGCGCCGATGATACCAGCCTGGTTGCCCAGCTCCGCCTTGACGATGCGGGTGCGCCGGTTCTTTCCACAGGGGATGCTCTCCCGCTCCACGCACCGCTGCACCGGCAGCAGCAGCTGTTCGTCTGCCTCATTGCTGACACCGCCGCCGATAGCCAGCGTATCCGGCTGGAACACGTTGACCATGTTGACGATGCCGCAGGACAGATAGCTCACGTATTCCTCGCAGATGCGCTGGCCCACGGGATCACCCTGCCGCGCCGCGATAAATGCGGACTGGCCGGACACGCGGCCGTCGTTCTCCGCCACCACCTGCGCAAGGATGCTGTCCGGATGGGCCGCCAGCGCCTCTGCCGTCATCCGCTTCAGCGCTGTGGCGGAGGCGTACTGCTCCCAGCAGCCGCGGCGGCCGCAGGGGCAGGCAGACCGTCCTTGATGATGACGGTGTGGCCCACCTCGCCGGCCATGCCATTGGCGCCGTGGTACACCTTGCCGTTGTGGATGATGCCCGCGCCTACGCCGGTGCCCAGCGTGATGGTCACGAAGCGCTTACTGTCCCGTCCTGCGCCCACGTAGTATTCCGCCAGCGCCGCGCAGTTGGCATCGTTCTCAATATACAGCGGGATGGACAGATAGTGGTGGAACAGCTTCCGCAGCGGCACGTTCCGCAGCGGAAGGTTGCAGGTGTAGCCGATGGAGCCGGACCGGATCTCCACGGTCCCGGGCACGCCCACGCCCACCGATGCGATGTCGTCCAGCGGCACGCCTGCGGACTTGGCCAGCTCCTGCGTCATGGCCACAATGATCCACGCCAGCGACTGCTGGTCGGTGACGGATGCCACCTTCATTTTCTGCACAGCCAGCAGCTGGCCGTTCTCATCCGCCAGCCCCGCCTTCAGGTTGGTGCCGCCGATGTCTACGCCCACATACTTCATCGTTCCGTCTGCTTCTCCTTCATCATCTCGTCCACCTTGCTGTCAAACTGCGTCACAAAATCTCTCGCTGCGTTGTAGCCGTACTTCATCTGCCGGTTTTTCATGGTGGCGATCTCCACGATACCCGCCAGGTTCCGCCCAGGCCGCACAGGGATGGTGACGATGGGCAGCTCCACGCCCAGTATCTCGTATTTCTCCTCACCAAGGCCCAATCGGTCGTAGAACTTGCCGTCTATCCACTGCTCCAGCTGGATGACCAGGTCGATCTCTGTATCGAACTGCACAGCGCCCATGCCAAACAGTTGCTGCACGTCGATGACACCCACGCCGCGTATTTCAATGTAGTGACGGATGATCTCCGGTGCCGTGCCAAACAGGCTGTTGGAGATACGCCGGATCTCCACAGCGTCATCGGCCACCAGCCGGTGTCCGCGCTTCAGGAGCTCGATGGCCGTCTCACTCTTGCCGATGCCGGAGTCGCCCAAAATCAGCACGCCCTGGCCGTAGATGTTCATCAGCACACCGTGCCGTGCGATTTGAGGCGCCATGGCTCGGTTCAGATAGTCGATAAGCTTGCTGGTCACGTCCACGGTGGACTCCGCGGACCGCAGCAGCGTGCGGTCATGCTTCTCTGCCATCTGCACCAGCTCCGTCGGGACGTCCATTTCCCTCGCCACGATGAGGGCAGGGAACGGATAGCTCAGCAGCTTATTGAACACCCGCATCCGCTCCCTCTCCGTCATGCGGTCCAGAAAGCGCATTTCACCGCGTCCAAGGATCTGCAGGCGCTTATCGTCAAAATAGTCGTAAAACCCCACCAGCTGCAGGGCCGGACGGTTCACGTCCGAGATGGTCACAACGGTGTTGTCGAAGTCGCGCCCCTTGTGAAGGATCTCCATGCCGAAGATCTCCACCATTTTTTTCAGGCTGGCCGGCGTCCGTCTGACTTTTTCCATACAGGTCCCTCCCACGGCCGCCGCCGTCAAACGCGGTAAATGCGGCAAATAGCTATCTTATATTATATCTTGTATCCCCCTGTTTCGCAACACTTTCGCTTCTCAAAAAAATTTCGTTTTTTTGTCAAATAGTGCTTGCAATCTGCGGCGTTATCTGTTATTATATCAACTGCTTGCGATGCAAGCGACCGTATGTTACAACAGCAAGGAGGTGCAACGGATGGCTAAGTGCGAATTTTGCGACAAGGGCGTGACCTTCGGTATCAAGGTCTCTCACTCCCACCGGCGTTCCAATCGTCCCTGGAAGCCCAATGTCAAGCGCGTGAAGGCAGTGATCAACGGCACGCCTCGCCATGTATATGTTTGTACCCGGTGCCTGCGTTCCGGCAAAGTTACCCGCGCGATCTGAGTTGATCGTCGCCTGAACTGTACAGACAAAACGCCCTGCGGAATCCTCCGCAGGGCGTTCTTCTCTATAGGCAAATATTACACGAAAGGCACAGAACCGTGACGGCGGTTCTGTGCCTTTCATGTTTACGCCAATGTAAATTGATAGGTGACAGAGTTCTGCCACTTTTCGTCATTTGTCAGGTCCGCACCGATCAACGTGCCGCCCATCCGCTCATAGAATGCACGGGCATTCACGTTCTCAGGAACACAATAGCAGATGAAGGACGCGGCATCACACTCTCTGCAAAAGGCCTTTACATGCTCAACTGCCGCTCGGCCGACACCCTGCCTCTGATATTCGGAGACGATATACAGGGACTGCAAGGTAATCACATTGGCCTGATGTATCGTCAGATAGCCAATATTCTGACCATCTTTTTGGATCAAATACACAGAATATGCCGGATCAGTGATCCTTGACAGTTCTTTTTCCTCGTGCCACGCCCAGTCAAAGTCATCTATCATATGATCCGGATAAATTCCCCTGTACGTGGTACTCCAGATTTTATGCCGCAGGCCAATGATGGACAGCGCGTCGTCTTTGTCCACCTCAACAAACATTTTATTGTCTGTCATATCACAGCTCGGGGTCCCAGCTGCGGCGCTCTCCGCGATTTCCATTTTCTGCCCTTTCGGATGTCTCCGCCTGGTAGGACACCGCCGTCCCCTGCCGCTCAAAGGACAGGTAGCGGGTACCCTGAAATGTCAGCAGGCCGGTGTCCCCCTCCGTCAGCAGGCCATATTCCCGCCCGGGGAGCCGCAGCTCCAGCCGGTCGCCGCCATCGAACTGAAACGTCACATAGTAGGTGGTGGAGCGCGTTGTATGCCCCGCGCCGTTACCGTGATGGTGGTGGACGTTGACGTTCTCCCGCTTGGCCACCACCGCCGCGTTCACTGTCAGGCGGGGCGAACGGTTATTTTTGCCCCACTGGGCGATACCCTTGCCCGCGCTGATGAGGAACACCAGGAAAATGCCAAAAAAAGCGATAAAAAACAGGAGCTGAAATATTTGAAAACCGCCAAACCCCATACCATAACCATCGAAACCGAACATCGCTGCGTCTCCTTTCTTTTCACTGCGAAAAACATACCATTTTTTCTGCGGCCTGTCCAGCATCCACAGGTTTACACGGTGAAATGTCCGGAAATATCCGTGCAACCTGCGGTTTACAGTGCCGTTATCCTTTGCTGAGATGGCCCATGGCGGCCCGCAGCATCAGCTTTTTCGTGCCCACCGTGTCGAAGGCCACCTCAATAAGGGCGTCGTTGCCCATGACGCGGACGGACAGCACCATGCCCTGCCCGAAGGCATCGTGGCGCACGCTCTCGCCCGGTGCCAGCTGCATCAGGCTGCCGGAGGGTGCCCTGCGGCCTGCATCGGACGATGACCGGAGCGGTGCTTTCTGCGGGCCAGATGTCTCGTGCGCCATTGTACTCTGTGTGCCGTATGCGGCGCTATGACTGCTGTAGCTGCCGTACTTTTCGCCATAGCTATCGTATCCGGCGTACCGGCTGCTCCGGCTGTCTCCGGCGCCGTCGCCCCAGCCGATGCTGTCCCAGTTGCTCTCTGTGCTGCGTGGCTGCGGCTTGCTGAGCCACTCCATGTTCTCCTCAGGGATCTCCTTCAAAAAGCGGGAGGGCATGGCCGGTGCGGTGCGGCCGAACAGCATACGCTGCCGCGCGTTGGTCAGTACCAGCGTCTCCTTGGCGCGGGTCATGGCCACGTAGCACAGACGCCGCTCCTCCTCCATCTCCTCCGCGTCGCCCATGGCGCGATTTCCCGGAAAAAGGCCGTCTTCCATGCCCACCACGTAGACGTGAGGGAACTCCAGCCCCTTTGCAGCGTGCATGGTCATCATGGTCACGCAGTTGTCGCTGTCGGACTGGCTGTCCAGATCCGTATACAGCGCCACTTCGTCCAGAAAGCCGGACAGCGACGGCTCACCTTCGACGTTTTCCAGATAACCCTGAATGCTGGATTTCAGCTCTTCCACGTTTTCCAGGCGTCCGCGGCTCTCCATATCGTTCTTTTCCCGCAGTGCCGCAGTATAGCCGCTCTTGTCGCAGACCATATCATACAGTTCGATGAGGTCACAGCTCTCCACCTGCCTGCGTATAGATTCAATAAGTTCTGTAAAGGCGATAAGCTTGCCAGCTATGTTCTTCAATTCAGGATAATCCGCCGCCTGCCGAAACACTTGATAGAGCGTGGTCTCCTGCTCTGTGGCGATGGTCTGTGCCTTGTCCACGGTGGCCTGTCCGATCTTGCGGGAGGGCACGTTGACGATGCGGCGGAGCCTCAGATCGTCGGCGGGATTGTTGATGACGCACAGGTATGCCAGCATGTCCTTGATCTCTGCGCGGTCGAAGAACTTCATACCGCCGTAAATTTTGTAAGGTACGCCGTTGCGCTTGAACGCATATTCCAGCGCGTTGGACTGGGCGTTCATACGGTACAGCACGGCGTGATCTTTCCAATTGCCGCCGCGGCGGTAGTCCGTCATCACCTGACCCACCACGTAATTGGCCTCGTCACTCTCGTTGAAGGCGGTCTTGATGATCACCTTTTCGCCGTCTCCATTCTCCGTCCACAGCGTCTTGCCCTTGCGGCCCTCGTTGTGGCGGATGACAGCGTTGGCCGCGTCCAGAATGTTCTGGGTAGAGCGGTAGTTCTGCTCCAGACGGATAGTGCGGGCGCCGCGGTACTCCTTCTCGAAGCTGAGGATGTTGCTGATGTCCGCGCCGCGGAAGCGGTAGATGCTCTGGTCATCGTCTCCCACCACGCAGATGTTGCGCCAGCCGCCTGCCAGCAGGCTCACCAGCAGGTATTGCAGGTGGTTGGTGTCCTGATACTCATCGATGAGGATGTAGCGGAACTTCCGCTGGTAGCGCTCCAGCACGTCGGGGCAGCTCTCCAGCAGCCGGACGGTGTGCAGAATGATGTCATCGAAGTCCAGCGCATTGGCCTCGCGCAGCTTTTTACTGTAAAGCGCATATACTTTACCCATCCTGATACGACGCCAATCGTTAACGCCCTCCCAGTAGTGGATGAACTCCTCCGGCGACTGCATGCTGTCCTTGGCCTGTGAGATGACGCTGAGGATCTCTCTCGGCGGGAAGGACTTCTCCTCCAATGACAGCTCCTTCAGCACATCCTTGATAACGCGCTTGCTGTCGTCCGAATCATAGATGGTAAAGCTGCGGTCGAAGCCGATACGGTCGATGTCGCGGCGCAGAATACGGACACAGGCCGAGTGGAACGTGGACGCCCAGACATCCCGTGCCTGCTCCTCCCCCAGCATGCGCCCCAGCCTCTCCTTCAGCTCGTTGGCAGCCTTGTTTGTGAAGGTGATGGCCAGGACCTCCCATGGGCTGGCAGGCTCCACAGCACAGAGGTACTGCATCAGTGGGCGCTGCTCCTCTCGTTCCGCTGTGGGAGCTGTGACGTACCCCTCCAGGAATGTCACGGTGTCCTCGTCCACCGGTACAGGGATATCCTCACAGTCGCTGCCCCGCCCGTAGCGCAGCAGGTTGGCCACGCGGTTGATAAGCACCGTAGTCTTACCGGAGCCGGCGCCGGCCAGCAGCAGCAGTGGTCCCTCCGTTGTCAGCACGCCCTCCTGCTGGCGGGGGTTCAGCTTTTGAAAATCAGCGGTGATGGCAGCGCGCCGCGCCGTTATGAATCGTCTTTCCAGGTTCGTCATGTAGCAGCCTCGCTTTTCTCTTTCTTGCTCCTTATTTTAATACATGCGGCCACTCCGGTCAACTGTCTGCGCAAATTTTGTAGAATTTTTGTTCGATTCTACTTGACAAGAACGATTGTTCGATTTATAATGTGAAATAGAACATGAGTTTGATACGGAGGTAACTGCCATGACTACCATCGGACTGCTGATTACCCTGCTGGGCGCTGGCTCCATAGCCGCTAACGTGATGCGGCTCATCGACCATATCGATCAGCCCGCTCCCCGCCATCGCCGCCGCGCGGCGTAACGTGAGATGGACGTTCTGGAGAAACTGTCCATCCTGACGGACGCGGCCAAATACGATGCGGCCTGCACCTCCAGCGGTGTGCGGCGCGGCTCCAGGCCCGGGATGATCGGCAACACATCTTCCTCCATCGCCGGATGCTGCCACAGTTTTTCCGCCGACGGGCGCTGCATCACGCTGCTGAAGGTGCTGATGACCAACGTGTGTACCTTCGACTGCCGCTACTGCGTCAACCGGCGCAGCAACGACACGCGGCGAGCCGCGTTTACGCCGCGGGAGCTGGCGGAGCTGACCATCGGCTTCTACCGGCGGAACTATATTGAGGGACTGTTTCTCTCCAGCGGCGTACTGCGCAGCCCCGACTACACCACCGAACAGATGATCTGTGCGCTGCGTATCCTGCGGCAAGAGTACCGGTTCAATGGGTATATCCACGCCAAGGCCATCCCTGGGACGTCGCCGGAGCTGGTACAGCAGTTGGGACTTCTGGCGGACCGGCTCAGCGTCAACATCGAGTTGCCGTCCCAGAGCGGTCTGCAGTCACTGGCACCGGACAAGACCAAGGACGCCATCCTGCGGCCTATGGGGCAGATACGGGACGGCGTGGTCCAGAGCAAGGCGGAACTGGTGAAATACAAGCACGCGCCTGCGTTCGCTCCCGCAGGACAGAGTACCCAGCTTATTGTGGGTGCCACCAGCGACAATGACCGGCACATCCTGCAGCTGACAGAGTCACTGTATCAGAAGTACCGGCTAAAACGGGTGTTCTACTCAGCGTATGTGCCAGTGGTAGAGAACAGCCTGCTGCCGGCACTGGACACCAAGCCACCCCTTCTGCGGGAGCACCGGCTATACCAAGCGGACTGGCTGCTGCGGTTCTACGGTTTTCGGGCGGAGGAGCTGCTGGACGAGGCGCACCCTGATTTCGACCAGCGGCTGGATCCCAAGTCCGGCTGGGCGGTGGCTCATCTGGATCAGTTCCCCGTAGAGATCATGCGTGCCGATCTGGAGACGCTGCTGCGGGTGCCGGGGATCGGACCGGTCAGTGCGCGGCGCATCCTGTCAGCGCGGAGGCAAAGCCATCTGCGGTTTGAGGACCTGAAAAAGCTGGGTGTCGTGGTGAAGCGGGCACAGTTTTTCATTACCTGCGGCGGCAAGATGCGGCAGGGGCTGCGCTTCTCCCCCGCTACGCTGGCAGCGCAGTTAGAACAGATGGAGCGTGGGCTGCTGCCGGAAAGCGGCATGGAGCAGCTGTCGCTTTTCGACCATGTGGGGTGAGTGTATTGCGAGACGTGCTTTATCAGTACGACGGGACATTTGACGGGTTTCTGTGCTGTATCCACGACAGTTATCTGTATAAGGAGATCCCCGTCGGCTTTTCCTCCGACGGGGATTTTTTGTCATTATATGAGGTGCGGATCGTGCCGACCCAGGCGGCGCACAGCCAGCGGGTCTACCGTGGGCTGGCCGCCCGCTCGAACAAGGCAGCCAAGGCCGTGTACCGTGGGTTTCTGACCTGTATGGAAGACAAGGAGCTGCGGCTTTACGCCTTCGTGCGGAAGGTGTTTCGGGAGGGAGACAGGTTCATGCGGAATCTGTCCGATCCGGTGTTCTATCCGCTGCACAAGGCTCTCCGGCACATGAGCGGCGAGCTGGAAAAGCTCCGTGGATTCGTGCGGTTTTCAGATTACAACGGTGTGCTGGGGGCGGTGATCGAACCGGAAAATCAAGTGCTTCCCATGCTGCGCCGCCACTTCTGCGGCCGGTACAGCAACGAGGCATTCTTCATCTTCGATCGCACCCACCGCGAGATCCTTCTGTACGCCAGAGGCATTTCCCGCATCCAGCCGCTGGAGCGGCTGGATCTGGCGGCACCGGACGCTGAGGAGGTACAGTACCGGCGGCTCTGGAAAGCGTTTTTCGAGACAGTAACCATCCGCGAGCGGGAGAACCCAAGATGTCAGAACACCTTCCTGCCCAAACGGTACCGCGGCGTGATGACGGAATTATTACCGCTGGATGGCGGTGGGATGTCGGCCGAACCATCGTGGCCGCAGCTGCGGCCGTGACGGCGCAGCCGGCAGCAGTATGAGAGGTGTCGGCAAGAATTGGACATAGACAGGGCATGTAGGACAACCGCTTCGAGCAGGGGCACCGGTAAAAATCAGAGGGCACGGAGAAACGATGGGGGTGCTTTGTGACATTGGCGTGGGGATGTATGGGGGATGCAGAACCGAGGGCACAGGGCACGGATGCGCGACGCTGGAACGTGCGGGGGGCACGGCAGGCGTGGACGCGGGGTTTGGGGGACGATTCTCCAACGAGAGCTGCCGCATAACGGCGGCTCAGTCATCCAGCAGTTCTCGTAGCCGTTTGAGACTGCGGCGTTCCATGCGGGAGACCTGTACCTGCGAGACATGAAGCAGGCGGGCCGTCTGCTCCTGAGTCAGCCCCTTGAAGAACCGCAGGAGGATGGCCTTGCGCTCCTGTTCCGGCAGCTGGTCGATGGCTTCGCGGAGGGCAATGCGCTCCACCATACCTGTCTCCGGCTCCTCGGTACCCAACACGGATTCCAGTGTCATACCCTCCACCGTCTCCTGCTGCAAGGATTCCGGCGGCACCACAGCCAATTCGATGCTGGCGATCTCCTCTACGGTGAGCCCCGTCTCATCCGCCAGCTCGGACAGCTTGGGCGCGCAGCTCAGCCGGTTTTGCAGGCGCTCCCGCGCGGCCCAGAGCATCTGCCCCTTTTCCCGTAGAGTGCGGCCCACTTTGATGGGGCCGTCATCCCGCAGGAAACGACGTATTTCTCCGGCGATCTTGGGGACTGCATAGGTTGAAAACTGCGTTCCATATGTGAGGTCAAATCCCTTTACAGCTTTGATAAATCCAATACATCCCAGCTGGTAGAGGTCGTCCATCTCTACGCCGCAATGGTGATATCGCTTCACGATGGACCAGATGAGCCCTGCATTCTCTGTGAGCATCTGGCGGCACGCCTCGTCATCGCCCTGCTGCGCACGCTCCAGTAGTGCCAAGCGTTCCTCAGTCATCGGGTGACCAAACGGGGCATAATACGCTTGCGCATCTGGACCGTGGTGCCTTTGCCCTGCATTGAGCGGACAGTGAGCTTGTCCATAAAACTCTCCATAATGGTGAAGCCCATGCCGCTGCGCTCGCTGCCGCCGGTGGTAAACAGCGGACGGCGAGCCTCCTCCACGTCGGTGATACCTCGGCCCCAGTCGCGGACGGTGATCTCCAGGACGCCGTCCTTCAGTAGCTTCATTTTCATGACGATCCGCCCCAGCGCATCCGGATAGGCATGGACGATGGCATTGGTCACCGCCTCGCTGACGGCGGTCTTGATATCCCCCAGCTCGTCCAGTGTGGGGTCCAGCTGGGCGGCAAAGGCAGCGGCAGCTGTCCGGGCAAAGCCCTCGTTGCTGCTGCGGCTGAGAAATTCAACGGTCACATAATTTTCAGCGCGGGTCATATGTAGTCCCTCCTCTTAATCAATGGTCATCATCCGGCCGACGCCGGCAGCCTCGAACACCTTGCGGGGCTGCTGCGCCACATGGCGCAGGGTGACGCTGCCGCCCAGCTCACGCATGCGCTGCCAGCCCCGCAGTGCCACGGCAATACCGGAGCTGTCCATAAATGTGACACCGGAAAAGTCCAGCACCAGCACCAGCGGCAACGACCGCTGGATCTCCTGCTCCAGGCAGGTCAGGAGGCCCTTGGCCCCGTGGTGGTCCAGCTCCCCTTTCAGGGCCAGCTCCAGTTGATTTCCCTCGTGCTTTGCCGACACGTCCATGTAGATCGCTCCTTTGTCAAACTGATGGTCCGGATAAAAAAATAATCACCGCAGATCCATGATCTACGGTGATTATAATGTATTTATGCTGTTTTTTGCGTCGAATCGCGCCTGTGCGGCGGAAAAATTCAGATCTTCATCGCGGCAGCGGTTTCGTCCAGCTTGGCAATGAGGGCGCGGGCCTTTTCGGCCTTCTCACGCTCAGCGTTCACCACGTTCTCAGGAGCGCGGGAGGTGAATGACTCATTGGCCAGCTTGGCCTCAATGCGGTGGAGGTTGTCCTCCGCCTTCTTGCGCTCGGCGGCGATGCGCTCCAACTCCTTGGCGATGTCCACCAGCTCCGCCATGGGCATATAGATGGTAGCGTCGTGAGTGGCCACGGTGACCATACCCGTCAGGTCGGCGGGTGCGGTGGTCTGCACCGTCAGCTCGCTGGCGTAGGCCATACGTGTGATAAAGTGGGCGCCCAGTTGATAGTTCTCGGGCTGGGCGGCCACGATGATAACCTGAGCCTTGCGGCTGGGCGGCACGTTCATCTCAGCGCGGCGGGCGCGGATGGCGGAGATGGCGTCCTTCACCGCTTCCATGGCCGTCTCCGCCTCGGGGAAGCGCAGAGCATCCTGATACTCCGGCCACTGAGCCTTGATGAGGTAGTCGCCCTCGTGGGGCAGAGCCTGCCAGATCTCCTCGGTGATAAACGGCATGAAGGGGTGCAGCAGCTCCAGGATATGCAGCAGCACGTAGCACAGCACGTTCTCTGCCGCCAGCTTGGCACTCTCATCCTCGCCGTTAAGGCGGGTCTTGGTCAGTTCGATATACCAATCGCAATAGGTGTCCCAGATGAAGTCGTAGATCTTGGCGGAGGCCACGCCCAGCTCGTAGGCTTCCAGATTGTCGGTGACCTCGCGGATCAGGGTGTTCAGGCGGCTGAGGACCCACTTGTCCTCCAACTCCAGCTTCTCCGGCAGCTGTACCTTGTCGATGGACAGATTCATCATGACGAAGCGGCTGGCGTTCCAGA
>ENA-UAGQ01000313-UAGQ01000313.1-human-gut-metagenome-genome-assembly--contig:-NODE-313-length-12666-cov-8.836333_pt1 | contig 12666 bp, 10 predicted proteins | sample MGYA00243412_ERZ654346 | MGnify/ENA primary metagenome ERZ654346 (study PRJEB26926, sample SAMN06165147) | human gut metagenome | biome: ENVO:00009003; feature: ENVO:2100002; material: ENVO:00002003...
GGTATAGACAGGCAGACCGTTGACTATAATTTTTTGTTTATGGAGATAATAATTCAGAACGACAGCTTAAGCCATAGAGAATGTTCTGTTTTGGGGCTTAATGAGGTCTTTGCTGAGGACTGTGAGAGGCAGGCCTTGCTGTTCGACGGCTTTATTTTCGGCGTCTGCCTTCGAGGCGAGGCGTCGGTGAGGATAAACGGAACAGTGTTTGATGTTGTGCCCGGCAAGGTGTTTGCCGTTTTGCCAAAGCATTTGTTCTCAGCCGTGTCATATTCAGCAGATATCGACGTAAGACTGATTTTTGTTCCTATTGACATTGTCTGTAAATTGCCGTTGTCGCCTAATTTTGACTCATTGAGGAACACGGCGTCAAATCCCTGTGTCGACGGTGGAGAGTGGACCGCTGATCTCTGGGCGCTGTGCGACATTATGATGAGGCATGACTATACTGCGGGCAAGGGCGAAGACATAATGATGTCGCTGGTATGCTCGGCAGCACTGATATTGTCTGATCTCTTTGAAGGCTGCGGCCATGACGTAAAGAAAACGCTGTCGAGACAAGAAGCTTTGGCCGGAAACTTTTTTGAACTGCTTTTCAGCCATTTCGAATCAGAACGTAGCGTGGCTTTTTATGCCGACAAGCTATGTGTAAGTCCAAAGTATCTTTCTGTTGCCGTAAGGAGCGTCAGCGGGTGTTCCGTACAGAAATGGATAAACGAGATTGTACTGGCCGAGGCCAAACGCTATCTGTGTACAACGGAAATGACAATACAGCAGATATCAGAAAAACTGCATTTTGCAAGTCCGTCTTCATTTGTCAGGTTTTTCAGGCAGCACACGCTGACAACTCCTTTGGCGTACAGGAAAGACTAATTATGATTATTGCAGTTTCTTGGCGTTGGTGTGCTTTCTGACAATTTGCATGAATTCGTCGCCCGTTATGGTTTCTTTTTCTATCAGGAAGCCAGCAGCCTCGTGCATTATTGTCATGTTGCCGGTTATTATTTCTTTTGCCTTTTGATGGGCTTTCTTAATCAGTTTCAGCACCTCGCGGTCTATTTCGGCTGCCGTGTCTGCCGAACATGTCAGCGAAGAGTCGCCGCCAAGATATGCGTTGCTGACGGTTTCGAGCGCCATCATGTCATATTGGTTGCTCATTCCGTATCGGGTAACCATGGCACGGGCCAGTTTTGTGGCTTGCTCAATGTCGTTAGACGCACCTGTTGTGACGGTATTCATGACTGTTTCCTCGGCAGCGCGTCCTCCGGTGAGCGTCACGATGCGGTTGAACATGTTTTCTTTGCTCAGCAGCACCTGTTCGCCTTCATCTACCTGCATAGTGTAGCCCAGGGCGCCCGACGTGCGCGGTATTATCGTTATTTTGTGAACCGGAGCCGAGTTTGTCTGCATTGCAGCCACCAGTGCATGTCCTATTTCATGATAAGCTATGATTTTCTTTTCGTCGGCAGATATCACCTTGTTCTTCTTCTGTGCTCCGGCAATTACTGTTTCGACGCTTTCTTCAAGATCAGACGTTGTTACACGCTTGCGGCCCATGCGCACGGCACGCAGTGCAGCCTCGTTGACGATGTTTGCCAGTTCGGCACCTGACGAGCCGGCAGTGGCTCTTGCAACAATGTCGAGGTCTATTTCCTCGTGTCTTACATTAGCCAGATGCACCTTAAGTATGGCCTTCCTGCCTTCAAGGTCGGGCAATTCCATCTGTATGCGCCGGTCGAAGCGGCCCGGACGCAGCAGCGCCTTGTCGAGAGTTTCGGGCCTGTTGGTGGCAGCAAGGATTACCACACCACGCTTTCCGTCGAATCCGTCCATCTCCGTAAGCAGCTGGTTGAGGGTCTGTTCGCGCTCATCGTTGCTCGAGAAACCGCTGTCGCGTCTTTTTCCTATAGCGTCAATCTCGTCAATGAATATTATGCATGGTGCCTTCTCGTTGGCCTGCTTGAACAGATCGCGCACCTTTGCTGCACCCATGCCTACGAACATCTGAACAAACTCAGATCCGGATATGGCGAAGAAAGGCACTTTTGCCTCACCGGCCACAGCACGTGCTATTAGTGTCTTGCCTGTTCCGGGAGGGCCTACAAGCAGCGCTCCTTTGGGCAGCGATGCTCCGATTTCGACATATTTACGCGGATTATGAAGAAAATCGACGATTTCCTTCAGAGTGTCTTTTGCCTCGTCTTGTCCGGCAACATCAGCGAAAGTTGTCTTTATGTCAGCATCGGCATATATCTTGGCCCCTCCGTTGCCGAACGACATGAAGTTGCCGCCGTCGCCCATCCTGCTTCTGATGCTTCTGGCAGCCTGTCGCCATATGAGATAGAATATGATGCCGGGGAGAACCCACATGAGCAGGAAGTTGAGCAGAGGGGAGTTTTCCTGAGGTATAATTTCATTGAAAGAAATCTTGCCCGACTTGTTAGGACTCTTGGCAGACAGCAGCCTGTCTACCAATTTTGGGTCGTTGATCTCACCTGTCTGATAAGTTATTGTCTTGCCGTCGGTTTCTTTCGCCGTGAAGTAGATGTGGCTGCTCTTAATCATAACGTCCTTTACCTTTCCGCTGTCCACCTTTCCGACAAAAGTGCCGTAGTCGGTTTCGATTATGCGGCCACGTCCGAATTTTGGAAAGATAAGGCCGTTGAGAAACAGCACAAGCAGAAAGCCCCACAGAAGTCCGTAGTATGGATTTGTCTTTTTCTGGTTCTGAGTGTTTGTCTTCTTCATAAAAACTGTTTTTTCCGGTTGCAAATATAAATACATGCGCTGCATGAACCGTTACCGGAAAAGAATAAAAAATGTGCAATATTTCACATAAATGAGGCAAATGAAGGCTTGTTGATGTATGTCTGGAATTTGTTGAGTGTTAAACCAAAACCAGATATTGGAATCAATAAGGATTGTAGTTTTATGTGGAATGTTTTGCAGCCTGTTTTCTCGAAGCTGTGTCGGGCTGTTTAGATAAGTGGTAAATGGCAAGATGAAAATAGAAAACAAAGAGCGTGTTGAGAATATAAATGTGCTTTTAAAAGTAAGACAAATGCGGACTGATGGCCGACATTGTTAGGTTATAAGGCATGTCTTGATGACATAAAAAATCCGAAGCTGACAGAGCCGGACGTGGCTGAGGCATGTTGCCTTGTGCTGTTAGCTTCGGATGATATGGTGTTGCAGTGCATTCAGGGCTACGGCCGGCGTGGCCCCGGATGCTGTTGTTATGTCTAGATGAAGAGGTTGACGCCTGCTTCTTCAGCCTTCTGCATGTAAGAGGCTACGCCGCCCACGGTTACGCCGTCGAGCAGTTCCTCCTTCTTTATGCCCATCATGTCCATTGTCATCTGGCATGCTATAAACTCGACGCCGTTGTCCATGGCATGACGGATGAGCGATTCGAGCGAGTCGATGTTCTTCTTTTTCATTATTCCGCGTATCATCTTGCTGCCCATGCCCATCATGTTCATCTTTGACAGGGCAAGACTGTCGCTGTTCTTGGGGAGCATGTGGGCAAACATCTTCTCGGTGAGAGTCTTCTTTACGGCCGGGCCGTGTTTCTTCTTTATGACGTTGAGGCCCCAGAAGGTGAAGAAGATAGACACTTTGCTGCCTGTGGCGGCTGCGCCGTTGGCAAGGATGAATGTGGCTATGGCGCGGTCGAGGTTATCGCTGAAGCATATAAGGGTCTTGTTCTTGCCGGCAGGAACGCATGCGGCGGCAGGCTTGTTGTCAGACTGCTGCTTCCTGATGAGGACGGTGTGACAGCCGTCGGTGCACGAAGCTGAAAGGAAGGCGTTGCCCGTTGACTTACACCATGCCTTGGCGTCTGACGGGAAACCGGGGTCGGTTGCCTTTACCTCTATAGTCTCGCCGGGCTGCATGTCGTCGGTGGCCTGTTTCAGTTTAAGTATCGGACCGGGGCACTGCAGTCCGCAGGCATCAATGGTAAGCGTTGCACGGCTGTCGCTGCATTGACTGCCCGGAGTGCAACTGCACGAACAAGAAGAATCGTTGCTGTCATCGTTGCCGTCGGCACACTGAAGGTCTTGTGTGGCCAGCTGATAAGTCTTGTAGCCGCCCGAAAGGTTGCGCACGTCGTAGCCGTTGGCTATAAGTATGCGTGCGGCGATGTAGCCTCTGAGACCTACGGCGCAGAATGTTACTACGGGCTTGCTTTTGTCTATTTCGCCCATGCGCTCGCGGATGTCGTCTACGGGAATGTTGACGGCCCCGCTGATTGTGCCGAGGCTGAATTCGGATGGTGTACGGGTGTCGATAATCTGAACCTTGCTGCGGTCGAGACCGTCGATGTCGCGCCAGTAGATAACAGGCATCTTGCCGGATATGATGTTGGCAGCTGTATAACCAGCAATGGCTATCGGATCTTTGGCCGACGAGAACGGAGGAGCATAAGCCTGCTCAAGGCGGATAAGGTCGTAGATGGTGCCCTTGTGCTTGATGATTATGGCCAGCTGGTCGATGCGCTTGTCTACGCCTTTGTGTCCTACACACTGCGCGCCGTAGAGCGTGCCGTCTTCAGGATTGAAGGTGAGCTTGGTGGTGATGAAGAACGCACCGGGGTAATATTCGGCATGAGACATGCTTGTCGTAGTGCTGCTCTGATATTTGATGCCGAGCTGCTTCATGCGCTTAGCAGGAAGGCCCGTAGAACCTACAACTACATCAAATACCTTAGCTATCGACGTACCGATGGCTCCTTCATATTCGGTTGTATTGCCAAACACCATGTTGTCGGCCACGATGCGTCCCTGACGGTTAGCCGGTCCGGCAAGATAGTTGAGCCACGGCTCGCCATATTCTGGATGCGGATATTCTATGGCGTCGCCTACGGCATATACGTCCTTGGCCGATGTCTCGAGATATTTGTCTACCTTGATGCCACGCGCGACAAGCTCTATGCCGGCACTCTTGGCAAGCTCCGTATTGGGACTTACGCCGATGGAGAGCAGCACGAGGTCGGTTACAATGCTCTTGCCCGACTTGAAGAACACGCGTATGCGTCCGTTGTCCTTCTCGAAGCGCTCAACGGCTGTGTTGAGATGCAGCGAAACACCCTGACTGAGCAGTTCGCGGTGAACATGAGAAGCTATGCTGAAGTCGACCGGTGCCATTACCTGCGGAGCCATCTCGACAATAGACACGCGGGCGCCGGCATGACTGAGATTCTCAGCCATCTCGAGTCCGATGAATCCTCCGCCTACAACAACAGCGCTCTTTACGCTGTGCTGCGTAAGATAGTCTTTTATGCGGAATGTGTCTTCAACGTTGCGCAGGGTGAATATGCCCTCGGTGTCGATGCCGGGGAACGGAGGTCTGACGGGCGACGAGCCGGGCGAGAGCAGCAGGCGGTCGTAATGTTCGTCAATGACAGAGCCGTCGGGGCGGCGCAGCGTTACGGTCTTGGCCTTAGTGTCGATGCTTATGGCCTCGGTGTTGACGCGCACGTCGACGTTGAAGCGGCGTCCGAACGACTCGGGTGTCTGCACAAACAGCTTGTTCTTGTCGGCAATGGTGCCGCCGATGTAGTAGGGCAGTCCGCAGTTGGCATATGAAATGTGCGGCCCTTTTTCAACCAATATTATCTCGGCCTTTTCGTCGGCCCTGCGAATACGTGCGGCTGCGGTGGCTCCACCGGCAACTCCGCCAATGATGATGTGTCTCATGTCAGTGTGCTTGTTTTAAACCTTATTGTTTGTTGTTATTTCTTCTTCGGTCATGCTTTCGGCTATCTGGCGTAGCTCTTCGGGCAGCGAAAACTGCGAGCAGTGTATGCGGTCGATAAGTTCGCGGCCCTTCTTTGTGAGGTGGAAACTCATGCAGCGGCTGTCGTGTGGGCACACGTTGCGCCTTATGTAAGCCTCCTTCTCGAGCGATGCAATCACCTTGGATGCGTTTGAGCGCGAGAGCTGAAGCTCGTCGGCTATCTCGCCCGAAAGCATCTTCTCTTTTTCAGACAGCACGCAGAGCAGCATGGCCTCGTTGAAGTTGAGGCCGAAGGCCTTCTGTAGCTGAAGTTCAAACTCGCTTATACAGCGGTATATCTTTCTTATCTTGCAGATGCAGTTGTTGTTCATGTCGATATTATTTTGCCGTTACATATTATGGTGAAAGATTTTTTAATTCTTATATTATTTCCATTGGAAAACATTGCAAATATAGATATTTGTTTGTTATAAAGATAATTTCCGATAGAAAATAATTTGTTTTGTAACATTTATTTGCTAAATAGCCTGCCTTTTAACATTTTCCAATGGAAAATAAATATGTAATAGACGGATGTGTATATGTCATAATCCATGCGGTGATATTGCCAGTGAGCAGTAGGGCAGGCAATGGTGTTGTGCGTTCAAGTCAGCAGAAGCTGGGCATAAAGATACTTGAGGCATGCGGATATGAGCATGGACAAATGTTATGCATGAGGCCGCATGAAGAGGTATAATGGCTATGAAAACGACGCCACGGATGAAAGACCGCAAAACGGATTGTGAAAGGTGTCCTTTTGCATTGTAATATGCCGTCTTTCAGGATGCAAAAGGATACATATAAGAAAAAAGCAGGAAGAAGAGTTGTGTGATGAGTTGGAAAAGCAACTCGTCACACTGTATGTATCTGAAAACAAGTGACTTACATACGAATGTGACGAGTTATGAGTTTTTAAAGAAAAATTTTATTTGTTTGATTGCCTGCCGGTGCGGTGCGTCTTGTCCGCATCATACCGCAAGGGCATGGCCATTATGCCTTCATGATAATCTGGTTATAGTAAGGATAGGGAATCTCTATCTTCTCGACGTCGAAACGCTCCTTGATAGCCCTCAGCAGGTCGCACTTCATGGCAAAGGCGTTGCCCGTGGTAGACGCCCACGCCCATGCACGCAGCGTTATGGCAGAGTCGCCAAGATTGATAACGCGTATGACAACCTGCGGCACATTGTTGGCTTTCTCCTCGTCGGTGCGATGGTCTATGAGCATCGGGTGCTTCATAATCTCGTCTCTCATCACGTCGATGGCATGGCCGAGGTCAGTGGTGTAAGACACGCCGACTTCTATAAAAGAGCACGTGGTGGTTTCGCCATAAGACGAATTGACGATGGTGCTTGAGTTGATCTTGTTGTTCGGAATGAGAATCATGCGGTTTTCGGCGTTCTGTATGACCGTATGGCGGAGCGTAATCTCCTTGACTGTTCCAACGATGACGTTGTCAACCTGGATAAAGTCGCCCACCTTAAACGGACGCGAAAAGATGATGAACAGTCCGCCTACGATGTTAGACAAGGCCTCCTGAGAAGCAAGGCCGACGGCCATGGCCATGATACCGGCACTGGCGAGGATTGAGTTGCTGACCTTCTCCATGCCCGGAATGAGCGACAGAAATGCAGCCACACCTATGATATACACGGCGGTGGTGATTATCTGGCGTATAAAGCTTATCTTTGTCTCGTCGAAGACAATGCGGCCGCGCTTTCTCTGCGAACGGTTGAACAGATACTTGATGAACGCATTGAGTATGCGCACGAACACGTAAATTAAGAAACCCTTGATTAAGAACACGACAATCCAGCGGATTGATAGTCCGAAGACTTCCATGTTTAGCATTTCATTGATATTCATGGCGTTATGATTTAGTTTTATTTATAATGATGTGTCATGTCCAGCCTTTGCACATTGCTGCCGGATATGTGGCCCCGACTGCATGTTGAAGCTTGGTATATGCAAAGATAAGAAATAAAAATATAAAAGATGAAATAATATGCATAAAATGTGCTACCTTTATTTACACATTTTATGCAGCACGGCCATTTCGCGTAGCTTTATGTCTTGCAGGTTAGAGGATATTCTGATTTTTTGTCGTATCTTTGTGCTTGCCGGCAGAATGTGATGCAGATGGCTGTCGGCAGAAAAACATTTGATATGAGAAAACGTATTAATAATGGAAGAAAGCCTGTAGAAGGAAGTCTGTTTGGCGATGACGATTTTGAGCCTTGCATGCCGGCCATAGACCTGAGTAAATACAATTTTGATGAAGTGTTCGGGCGGTTGGCGAAATCGGACTTCAGGCGGCGCTTCCGGCTGAATGATGAGATGAAGGATTATGTAGCGGAGAAGGGACTTGGGTGCATTGGCATGCATGCAGCTGACATAATAAGAAAAAGACTTGCACCGGCCGTTATACCAAACGACGGAAAACAGACGCCGATGAAAGGACATCCCGTGTTCGTGGCACAACACGCAACAGGATGCTGCTGCCGGGGCTGCCTGTCAAAGTGGCACGGCATTGATGCGGGGCGTGAACTTACGGCCGCTGAGCAGGAGTATGTAGTGGCTTTGCTGCTGACCTGGATATCCAGACAATTATAACGGCATAAAGACTACACCGGAAGATTTTCTGCGGTGTGCTTTATGCCGTCATTTTCGATATAACGTTCCGCTACGAAACGTTTAAGTGCAGACAGGCTGTCTGCATGATGTTATCCCTAAACCTCAAAAAACTTATAAGGCATTAACTATTGTCTTAGTTCTTATCGCCGGCCCAGTCCTTGGCGTTTATTGCCTCGAGGAGCTTGATGGCGTCTACATACTGAGCTATGCCGTCGGCAACGTTTTTGGCGTCGCGCATGGCAAGTACGACGGTCGAGGGGCGGTTTACAACGTCGCCTCCCGCAAACACACCCTTGCGGCTCGTCATTCCGCATGGAGTCTCGCGTGTAAGCACGTATCCGCTTTCGTCAACCTCAATGCCCTTGGTGGTCGACACTACGCGGCTGGCGGGCACGGAGCCGATGGCCATGAGCACCTTGTCGGCCTTTTCTGTGCGGCGCTCGCCGTTGTGTTCTATGACTACGCCGTTGAGAATGCCGTCCTTGTCGAGAATCTCCACAATCTTTGACTGCCAGTTAAACTTGACACCTTCTTCGACAGCTTCTTCGTATTCAGAGCGAAGGGCGCTCATCTCGTTCACCGTGCGGTGATAAACAATCTCGACATCCTTTGCACCCATGCGGATGGCCGTGCGGGCACCGTCCATGGCTGTGTTGCCGCAGCCGATGACAAACACACGGTCGCCTTCTTGTATGGGCACGTCTTCGCGTGCAATGTTTCCTTCGTTGTATAGACTCACCTTTCTTAAGAAGTATACAGCCTGACGTACGCCTTTGAGGTTTCGTCCGGGAATATCCGGTTTCTTCGGCTTTACTGTACCAGTGCCCATGAATATGGCGTCGAAGCCACGTTCAAAGAGCTGGTCGATGTTTATGTCGGTTCCAACAGTGGTGTTGCAGTGGAACACCACTCCAAGTTCTTCAATCTTTTTGATTTCGCGTCTTACTATCTCCTTCGGCAGTCGGTATTCAGGGATGCCGAACATGAGAACGCCGCCCGGTTCGGGTTCCATCTCGAATATCTCAACGTTGAAACCTTTGCGTGCCAGGTCGCCGGCAATGGTAAGTCCGGCTGGTCCAGAACCGATTACGGCTATGCGTCCGCGTGTCTTTGGCTGCAGGTTCTCGCGTATCAGGCCCATGCCGCCGTCGAAGTCGGCTATGAATCTTTCCAGCTTGCCAATATGTATCGCCTGTCCTTTCTTGCTCAGTACGCAATGTCCCTCGCACTGCTTCTCGTGCGGGCATACGCGTCCGCATACAGCCGGCAGGTTACTCTTGTCGTTGATTATCTTCATGGCGTTACCGAGATTACCTTTCGAAAGCTCGTGAATCCAGTCGGGAATGTCGTGGCTTATGGGGCATCCTTTCTTGCACTGCGGAACTTTGCAGTGAAGACAGCGCTTGGCTTCGTTTATGGCTTCGAGCATGGTATAGCTCTCGTTTACCTCGTGAAATAACTCTTTTTGTTCTTCCATTTGCTTTAAAGTAGTTTGAGTATTGTAAAATTATTTGCAAAGATAGTGTAATTTTTGACTTAAATAAAAAAATAGTGTGACGAAAATGAAAAAAGTCATCATAAAATGTTTTTGCAAAATAAATTTTAGTATCTTTGCGTGCAATTTTTTTGGTAAATATTATTTATTTGCGTCTTATATGGTGGTTGTGTAAATCGGCGAAAGACGTGTATTTTTTATATAAAAACATATTAGACTATGATCTCTGCATTTGACAAAACATTTAAATTAGGTATTCTCTTGTCAGTTATCGACTGGCTTACATTTAACGTAGTATTCTTGTTGTTCACGTTGTTTTCAGGAGCAGATACGAGCGGAGAATTTGTGGCTGATTTGTTAATGGCAAATGTCGCATATCTTATTGCATTGCAGATTGTTACCATAAGCCTGCATCACAGACAGGCTCAGCCGGCAAAAGTGCTCAGCAATACTTCACGTACATCAGCTATATTCATAGTGCTGTATGCGGCAGTGTTGGGTATCATGGGATTTTCCGTACCGGGGCTTGCTTATTGTATCGAAATATCTCTACTTGTTTTTCTTGTTACAAGTATTGAGCGACTTTTACTTAGAACATACATTAAGCATAAGCGAAGTGTTGGCCGGAACAGAGTTGATACCATAATACTTGGTACAGGACAAATGGAACAGAAAATTGCTGACGTGATGACTAACGTCTGGAACGGATACAATCTTTTGGGATATTTTATCAAAACAGATTCTGACTCAATGACAAACAGCTCTACAGGTGAGGAACTTGCTTATCTGGGAGAGGAGAGCGAACTGCTGCCTTTTATAGAGAATAATCATGTTGACGAGCTCTATATCGGCGTAATGCCGGATAAGCTGAAAGAATATAAGGCTCTGATGAGGCTTTGTGAAAAGCATATGATCAGAACATATTATGTGCCTACCATATCTTACGGAGAATTCCGCAGTGCAAAGGTTATGGAGTTTGGCGACATTTATGTCATGTCGCAGTATAACGAACCGCTGAAGGATATGCGCAACAGGATACAGAAACGTGTATTCGACTTTGTGGTTTCGCTGCTGTTTATATGCACATTGTTCCCGATAATATTGATAATTGTGGCGATAGTGTCAAAGATAACGATGCCCGGACCGTTGTTCTTTAAGCAGAAACGTACCGGATATGACGGAAAGGACTTCGTGTGCTATAAGTTCAGGAGCATGAAGGTAAACAAGGATTCTGATAAAGTACAGGCTGTCAAGGATGACCCGAGAGTGACTAAATGGGGCTTGCTGATGCGTCATACCAACATTGATGAGCTGCCTCAGTTTATCAATGTACTTAAAGGAAACATGAGCATTGTCGGTCCGCGTCCGCATATGCTTGCTCACACCGACTATTATTCCCAACTTATATCAGACTATATGATACGCCATTACGTAAAGCCCGGTATAACAGGATGGGCTCAGACTCATGGTGAGAGGGGAGAGACAAAGACAGTGGATGACATGAAGCGCCGTGTGGAAAAGGATATTTGGTATATTGAGCACTGGAGTTTCTGGCTCGATATTCAGATAATATTAAAAACCGTTTCTGATGCCATTCATGGTGATGAAAAGGCTTATTAAAAGGATAAAAGTGCAGATTGCATTTAGGCTATATACAAACGGGGATGTCGCTTTTGGGCGCATCCCCGTTTATTGTTGAAGTATTAGATGTATCTTGATTTTATGATTGATGTGATAAATTCATTTGTCTGTGGAGTAGGGGCGTCCTTCTCGCTGATTTTTCTTGTTTGGAGATGAGGGATAATGCGTTTGGATAAATTATACCTGATTGTTGCTATGACGCTGAGTCCATATTCTTGATTATCATGTTTTATGGTTGTCTTTCTGTGATTGTTTTTTTGTATGGAGATATAATCCCGGAATAATAGTACCATTGTCGTTTTTTTGCTTTATCTTGGCTTTTACACTTTTAGCAGATCTGCGTTAATAAAAAAGGAGAAAACAGTTTTTACACCGCTTTCTCCCTTGCAAAATTTAACCCTCTATTTATTATTTATCATAGGTAAGGAACTTTGTGTTCGTGATTTTTACGTCAACGTTATTGTCAAAGTCCTTATCTTTTTTCGTGTAGAAGAATGTACAGTTGTCTATTGTAACGTCATGTACGCACTTCAAGCCCGGGAGTCCGTGTGCCGAAATGGCTGTTTTTGTGTTTCGGCATACGACGTTTGATATATGTATGTCTCCAAAGTCAGGTGCAAAAGGTGCGTCGGTGTAGGTGGCTGTTTCAGCCTTGTCTTCTTTTACGCTGTATTTCTTGTCGATATAAGTGCACTCAAATACAATGGCTTCGTCTTTGATGTCTGTCATGAAAATGTCGCTGATATACAGTCCTTCAACCTTTCCGCCGCGTCCTATGCCGCTCTTGAAGCGCAGACCTGTGTCAGTGCCGCTGAAGCGGTTGTTGCGTACAACAATGTTCTTTATGCCTCCGGTGAACTCGGAGCCTATGACAAAGCCGCCATGAGCATGGAACACCGCATTGTTCTCAATGAGAATGTTCTCACATGGTCCATATTTAAGACCAGACTCTCCGGCTCCCGCCTTCATGCATATTCCGTCGTCTCCGGCGTCGATGGTGTTGTTGACAATCAGGACATTCTTGCAGCTGCTGATGTCGAGAGCATCTCCGTTTTGGGCGTTCCACGGGCATCTTATTGTAACGTTGTCAACTATCACGTTGTTGCAGCGTGTAGGGA
>ENA-UAGQ01000341-UAGQ01000341.1-human-gut-metagenome-genome-assembly--contig:-NODE-341-length-12160-cov-7.201157_pt1 | contig 12160 bp, 10 predicted proteins | sample MGYA00243412_ERZ654346 | MGnify/ENA primary metagenome ERZ654346 (study PRJEB26926, sample SAMN06165147) | human gut metagenome | biome: ENVO:00009003; feature: ENVO:2100002; material: ENVO:00002003...
ACGAGATTAGCGAGTGTCTCGTGGGCTCGGAGATGTGTATAAGAGACAGACTACAGACTTGCCCTGACGGAAGATAACTGTCGGCTGGAGGTTTGTAGCTGTAGCAGTCTTAGCCGGGCGCTTGTTGCACTCGTCGAGAGCCTTCTTCAGGTTGCTGATTTCAGCATCCTTTGCAGAGAGGTTCTTCTGGTTCTGCTCGTCCTTGCTTGTAAGAGTAGCGTTCTGCTCGCGGAGGCTGTTGATCTGTGCGTTGAGAGCGTCAACCTCTGCCTGGTCGCGGCCAGAAGCGATTGTGAAGTTGTGTGTGCCGTTAGAGTTCTTGAACTTGTAAACGAGACCAACGTTAACCTGGAACATAGCGCGGTTGATGTCGTACTTAACACCCTCATAGCCGTTGCCGTTGAGTGCCCAGTTCATAGAAGGCTCAACATAGAGCTGCCATGCCTTTGCCTTGCCAAGGTTGAACGCGAAGTCGAGACCAGCCTTAGAAGTGAACATGTTCATATTGTCGTTATAGTCAGCTGCGTTAGAGAAAACGTGACCCCAGCCGAGACCGTAAACAGCAGAAACCTCGAAGCAACGTGGCTCACCCTTGTAACCGCCTACCCAGTTGGTAAGGTTTACAGTTCCGAGGAGTGATGTGTTGATACCGTTAACGGCTGTGCCAGTCTTGTGCAGACCGCCCTGCTTTCTTCCTACTTCCTTGAAGTAGATGTTGCTCTCAGCAGCGAGACCGAAAACCGGAGTGAAGTTGCGACCGAGACGTACGCCAAGGTTCGGACGGAAGTCCTGAAGCCAGTGATGACCCTTAGTAGCTGTAGAGACACCAGTGTTGATGCCAAAATACATGTTGTCGAATGTCTTGCTTTCTGTAACTGTCTGTGCAGAAGCCGAAGCTGCCATCACAGCAGCTGCGAAAAGAGTTGTAATCTTTTTCATAATCCTTTTGTTTAAATAATAGTTATTTTGTTATTCTCTCTATTCATTTATCTGTTGCAAAGTAAAGAAAAATAAATGAAAAAGCCAAATAACAGCAGAGTTATTTGGCTTCTTCTTTGCGATAATAGGAAAAATCAGCTATAAATACTCAAAAATAGACTAATAAACGCTGCTTATTACAGCTTTTTAGTTCTTATCGTGCTTCTTTTTGTTGCACATTTTGTAGACTAATGTGCCACCGCGCATGATTTCGCTGTGCGAAATAGACGTCTTGTTGTACTTTTTACCGTTCAGCGTGATATAATCTACGTACTTGTTGTCAGCTGAAATGCCGTCGGCTATAATGGTGAAGGTCTTTCCCTTTGGCAGCTGGAGCACAATTTTCGGCATCTGCGGAGCGCCGAACACATACTCGCCGCTTACAGGGTTGACGGGATAGAAGCCCATAGCCGAGAGCATGTACCAGGCCGACATCTGTCCGCAGTCGTCGTTGCCGCAGAGTCCGTCGACGGTAGGGTGGTACTGTGTGTCGAATATCTCACGGATGAGTTCCTGCGTGCGCGACGGGCGGCCAGCCAGAGCATAGAGATAAGCCACGTGGTGGCTCGGCTCGTTGCCGTGAGCATATTGTCCGATAAGTCCTGTGACGTCGTTCTGCGAGGTGACGAGTTTGAGCGAGAAGAACTCGTCAAGCTTCTTGAGGAACGGCTTCGGTCCGCCGAAGAGCTTGATGAGCCCCGGTATGTCGTGCTGCACCTGCCATGTATACTGCCATGCGTTGCCCTCGGTGTAGTCGCCGCCTACGGTTTCGGCGTGAGCCACATCGCTCGGGTTGAACGGACTTCTCCACGAACCGTCTGCAAGGCGTGGGCGCATGAAGTTGGTCTGCTTGTCGAAGAGGTTCTTGTAGAAGTTGGCACGGCGTGTGAAGTACTGCTGGTCCTGCTTCTTGCCCATGAGTCGAGCCATGTCTGCAGCGGCATAGTCGTCGTACATACACTCGAGTGAGTTGGAAACCGACTCTGAAGCTACGAGGTCTGTAGGCCAGTAACCGTACTTCATGAATGTCTCCCAGTCGTACTTTTCGCCGTGGTTCACGGTCTGTGTGCGCTTGATGGCGTTGAACGCGCGCTCGGCGTCGAAGCCGCGGAATCCTTTGTGATAAGCCTCTGCCACGATAGCCACGGCGTGGTTGCCAATCATACAGAAGTTCTCCTTGCCCCAGAGGCCCCAGATAGGCAGGAAGCCCTGAACCTCTGCCTGCTCAACGAGTGAGTTGACAAGAGCGTCCACACGCTCGGGTATCACCATTGTGTAGAACGGATGAGCTGCGCGGTAGGTATCCCAGCAAGAGAAGGTAGAGTAGAACTCGCCGTTGCTTGCGCATACCACCTTGTTGTCGGCGTTGCGATACTTACCGTCTACGTCCGCAATCTGGTTCGGCTGAATCAGCGCGTGGTAGAACGCCGTGTAGTAGTTCTGCTTGTCGGTATCGGTGCCCGTAACGTCGATGCGGCTCAGATAAGAGTTCCACTCGTCGTGTGCGGTGCGTGTCACCTCGGCGAAGTTCCATGCCGGTACTTCTGCCTCCATATTTCGGCGTGCGCCCTCAACGCTCGTTGTAGACATAGCCACCTTCACGAGCAGCTGCTCACCGCGTGGTATGTCGAACGTAGCCACGAGTCGCTGTCCGCGCTCTGTGTCCACAGCCTTCGGCAGCTCAATGTGGCTCACAACCGGTCGGTTGAACTTCATCACGAAGAAGTAGTCCTGGTCTACCCACACCTTGTTGCGTACGTGTCCGGTGAGCGTCTGTGCGTCCTCCCACTTTGTCTCGCACGAGATGCACTGCGAGTGATACTGCTCGTCGCGCCAAGCCGGAGCGTGCTGCAGGTCGATGAACACGGAAGTAGAGTCGGGGTTGTCGAATGTGTAGCGGTGGAACGCAACGTGCGGCGCTGCAGTCAGCTCGGCCTTCACCTTAGCGTCTGTAAGATACACCGAGTAGTAGCCCGGCGTAGCAAACTCCTGCTGCTTAGAGTAGTGAGAGCGGTAGCCGTCCCATGCGCGTGTGCGCTTTCCGCTTGCTGGCATCACGAGGATGTCGCCCAGGTCCATACAGCCCGTGCCGTTGAGATGGGTCTGTGTGAATCCCCAGATGAGCGAGTCGCTGTATACGTACTCAGAGCAGTAGCGCCAGCCCACAGCACCCGTCACCGGGCTGGTCTGTATCATGCCGAACGGACGGCATGCGCCGGGGAAAGTGTGTCCGTTGTCGGCGTTTCCGACGAACGGGTTAACGTACTTTGTGTAGTCGGTGGTGTCTGCAAGCGCCGTAGTAGCCATGCCCGGCAACAGACCGAGCGCAGCAAACGCCAGTTTGCAGAGAAGTCTTTTGGATTTGTTCATATAGATGGTTTTTAATTTCATAGACAAAGGTAGTGTTTTTATGTCGCTTTACAAAGAAAACGTGTCAGTTTTCATTGCATAATGTTGGTATATAACCACATGATGTAAGCTTTCGGTACCAGTACTTGCATGGGTGTACTCGTGCCTAACATATCGCTTGCCGACTCAATCGTAGACGGAATCTACCGCGACGCGCAGTAGTTCGTGGGTGAAGCCGATGTCAGGCTGGGAGATAAGCTGGAAGATAACTCGATTTGCCGAATATCTTCCAGCCTTTATGTTGCTTATAATGTGCGTGTTACTGCGATCCTGGAAGATATGGATGATTTTTTCACGTACTCGATTTCTATAGACAAAATAATATTAAGGGTATGAAACTTTAAAATTGTCAGAATTGCAAACAATGACAAAGTCAAACTGCAAACTATATAAATACCTTCAACTGCAAACAAAAAAAGGACGGGGTGCAATCACTGCAGCCCGCCCCCAATAATTAGAGAGTTATAAAAAAATAAGTTTTCGATATTAAACCTTCTCGATGATCTGACCGCCAGCCTCTACAGCCTCCATGTTCAGAGGAATAAGACCGTGGTGACGCTCGGGAAGTGTCTTGTAAAGAGCCTTGTTAAGGCCGTTGGTGCTCACGATCGGGCAAACCTTCAGCAGGCCGCCGAGTACAATCATGTTGAACACCTTTGAGTTCTTCAGTTCGGCAGCCTTATCCATAGCGTCGATACGATAGACATTGATGTCCTTGCGTGTCGGCGGATTGATGATACCGAAACCGTCATATATAAGTATGCCGCCAGGCTTTACCTTCGACTCGAACTTGTCGAGTGACGGCTGGTTGAGCACGATAGCCACATCATACTGGCTAAGGATAGGCGACGAGATGCGCTCTTCGCTCACGATTACTGTCACGTTGGCTGTACCGCCACGCTGCTCAGGACCATAAGCCGGCATCCATGTTACTTCTTTGTCTTCCATCAGACCGGAGTAGGCGAGAATCTTACCCATTGAGAGCACGCCCTGTCCTCCGAAACCTGCTATAATTATTTCTGCTTTCATAGGTTTGTCGTGTCTTTTAAGTCACCCTTCGGGTATTGTTTAAACATATTCTCTTCCATCCACTTGTTGGCCTTCGCTGGTGGCAACTTCCATCCGCTGTTGCATGTAGCAACAATCTCAACGAGTGATGAACCCTTGCCCTCCATAGATGCTGTGAACGCCTTCTTGATAGCAGCCTTTGCCTTGCGGATTGACGCTACGTTCTCCACGCTTTGGCGTGTTACGAAGCATGTGCCCGGCAAAGTGACAGCCATCTCAGAGAGGTTGAGCGGCCAGCCGTGCAATTTAGGCTCGCGACCGTAAGGACATGTAGATGTCTTCTGACCGATAAGCGTTGTCGGAGCCATCTGTCCACCAGTCATACCATAGATGGCATTGTTGATGAAGATGAGAGTGATGTTCTCACCGCGGTTCAATGCGTGGATACTCTCGGCAGTTCCGATACAAGCCATGTCGCCGTCGCCCTGATAGGTGAAGACAAGGCGCTCTGGCCACAAACGCTTGATGGCAGAAGCAAGAGCTGGAGCGCGTCCGTGTGCTGCTTCCTGCCAGTCGATGTCGATATATTTGTAGGCGAATACAGAGCAACCTACCGGGCTTACGCCGATGGTGTTCTCCTGCATGCCCATTTCTTCGATAACTTCAGCCACAAGTTTGTGAACTACGCCGTGCGAACAACCAGCGCAGTAGTGCATGTGGGTATCGTTGAGAAGCTCAGGCTTTTTATAAACCAGGTTCTCCGGTGATATTATATCGTTCATAGAAATTTCTCCTTTAAAGCTTTAACCATTTCCTCTGGCTCGGGAACGATGCCGCCGAGTCGTCCGTAGTGCTCACAACGTACAGTGCCGTTTACTGCGAGGCGCACGTCCTCAATCATCATGCCTGCGTTGATCTCTGCAACGAGAATACCCTTGAGCTTCTTAGCTGCCTCTGCAATCTCCTTTTCGGGGAAAGGCCACAAGGTGATAGGACGGAACAAACCGACCTTGATGCCCTCTGCACGTGCAAGCTCGATAGTCTTTTCTGCAATACGCGCTGCCGAACCGAACGCAACGATCATGTATTCTGCGTCGTCCATGAACTTGGTCTCGTAGCGAACCTCGTTTTCGCGAATCTTGCGGTACTTCTCCTGAAGCTGCAGGTTGCGCTGCTCCATAATCTCAGGCTTAAGCTCGAGAGATGTGATAACGACGGGCTTACGGCCCTTGCAACCGGTTGATGCCCACGGACATTCCTTGATGATCTCCTCGTTTGTGCGGCGTGGCTTGAACGGAGGAAGAACTACCTTCTCCATCATCTGTCCGATAACACCGTCAGAGAGAATCATTGCAGGGATGCGATACTTGAAAGCGAGCTCGAATGAGAGGTCGACAAAGTCGGCCATCTCCTGAACAGAGTTCGGTGCGAGCACGAGAATATAGTAGTCGCCATTGCCACCGCCACGGGTAGCCTGGAAATAGTCGCTCTGTGAAGGCTGGATGGTGCCAAGACCAGGACCGCCTCGCTGAACGTCGACGATAAGACCCGGTACTTCTGCGCCTGCCATGTAAGAGATACCCTCCTGCATGAGCGATACGCCCGGACTTGACGACGATGTCATAACGCGCTTGCCGGAGCCACCGCCACCGTAAAGCATGTTGATTGATGCAACTTCACTCTCCGCCTGAAGCACTACCATGCCAGTAGTCTCCCAAGGCTTAAGTTCTGAGAGTGTTTCGATAACTTCGGTCTGTGGAGTAATAGGATAGCCGAAATAACCATCACAGCCACAACGGATGGCAGCGTGGGCGAGAGCCTCGTTGCCTTTCATAAGTTTAACTTCCTGTTCTGCCATTGTGTTAATCCTCCATTTTTTTACGGTAAACACTAATACATCCGTCCGGACATACAATTCCGCACGATGCACAACCAATACAATCGTCAGGTCTTACAGCCTCGGCGTATTGATAACCATGCACGTTCACTGCCTTTGCTGTGAGAGCAATGACATCTTTCGGGCAAGCTACAACACAAAGAGAGCATCCTTTGCACCGGTCGGTGTTAACCACGATAGCACCTTTGATTTTTCCCATAGTAATATGTTGTTTAGAGTTAGGGGTTATACATATCTTTACAGTAGAAGGCGAACATGTCGTCGAGCATTTGCTTTGCTTCCACTGCAGGCGACTCGGGGTCGAGAGCTATTGCTTCGAGATAGTTGTCGATAGCATGCTTCCAATCGCCTTTACGTCTGTACTCGTTGCCGAGCTTGTAATAGTCTTCTGCTGTCATACTTATTAAGGTTGGGGTGTGTTATGTTGTTGCGTTGACAGTTGTAAGCACCAGTGATGCCGGATGCTGACGCCTGTCTTTATCTTACCATCCCTTCGCTGCCTGCAGCGTGTTCTTCATCAGCGAACAGATAGTCATCGGTCCGACGCCGCCTGGCACTGGTGTTATGAACGAACACTTCGGAGCTACTTCGTCGAACTTCACGTCGCCGTTGAGACGGAAACCGCTCTTGCGGGTTGCGTCAGGAACACGGGTTGTGCCTACGTCAATCACTACTGCGCCTTCCTTCACCATATCGGCTGTCACGAAGTCGGGCTTGCCGATAGCTGCAATGATGATGTCGGCTTCGCGACATTCCTTCTTGATGTCGGTGGTGTGCGAGTGGCATACGGTGACTGTAGCGTCGCCGTACTGCTTCTGCATCATCAACTGTGCCATAGGCTTGCCTACGATGTTGCTTCTGCCGAGCACAACGCACTTCTTGCCGGCGGTTTCGATGTTGTAGCGCTTCAGCAATGTCACTATTCCGAGTGGAGTAGCCGATACGAAGCATGGCAGACCGATAGACATGCGTCCGACGTTTATAGGATGGAAGCCGTCAACGTCCTTGCGGTAGTCGATAGCCTCTATTATCTTCTGCTCGTTGATATGACGCGGGAGCGGCAACTGCACGATGAATCCGTCTACGTCGTCGTCATTGTTCAGACGATCTACACATGCGAGCAGTTCGTCTTCGGTGATGTCATCCTCGTAGCGGATAAGTGTCGACTTAAAGCCGCACTTCTCGCAGGCCAGAACCTTGTTCTTCACATAAGTCTCAGAGCCGCCGTCGTGTCCGACAAGCACAGCCGCGAGATGCGGTTGCTTGCCACCTGCGGCCATGATGCTCTTTACCTCTTCGGCTATTTCTGCTTTAATAGCCTCGGCTGTTGCTTTTCCGTCTATCAGTTGCATATCTTTAATGTTTTAGAACTTCGGCATACCTGGCATGCCTTTCATCTTGCTCATCATGCCTGCCATTTTTGCCATATTTGTACCAGTAACCATCTTCATCATCTTGCGTGTCTGGTCGAACTGCTTGATGAGGCGGTTCACCTCCTGAATGTTCGTACCGCTACCTTTCGCAATACGCATGCGGCGGCTCTGGTTGAGAATTTCGGGGTTGGTACGCTCCTTCGGAGTCATACTCTTTATGATTGCTTCAATGCCCTTGAAAGCATTGTCGTCGATGTCAACGTCCTTGATAGCCTTGCCTACGCCCGGAATCATTGCTGCGAGATCCTTCAGATTGCCCATCTTCTTGATCTGCTCAATCTGTCCGAGGAAGTCGTTGAAGTCGAATTTGTTCTTCTGAATCTTCTTCTGCAAGCGGCGTGCCTCTTCTTCGTCGAATTGTTCTTGAGCACGTTCAACAAGACTCACGATGTCGCCCATGCCGAGGATTCGGTCTGCCATACGTGACGGATGGAATACGTCGATAGCTTCCATCTTCTCGCCTGTACCTACGAACTTGATTGGCTTAGTGACAACGGTGCGGATAGAGAGAGCTGCACCGCCGCGTGTGTCGCCGTCGAGCTTGGTGAGAACCACGCCGTCGAAGTCGAGGCGGTCGTTGAACTCCTTAGCTGTGTTGACAGCGTCCTGACCAGTCATTGAGTCGACAACGAAGAGAGTCTCGTTCGGGTTGATGGCGTTCTTCAGAGTCTCAATCTCGTTCATCATCTCCTCGTCTACAGCCAGACGACCTGCGGTATCGACGATCACTACGTCGTAGCTCTTAGCCTTTGCCTCGCGGATAGCGTTGTTTGCGATGCTTACAACATCCTTGCTCTCAGGCTCTGAATATACCGGTACGCCGATCTGCTCGCCCACAACCTTAAGCTGTTCGATAGCAGCCGGACGATATACGTCGCAGGCTACGAGCAACGGGTTCTTGTGCTGCTTGTTCTTGAGCATGTTTGCGAGCTTGCCAGAGAATGTGGTCTTACCCGAACCCTGCAGACCGCTCATAAGGATTATTGACGGGCGTCCGTTCAAGTTAAGCTCGGCTGCTTCGCCACCCATGAGTTCTGCGAGTTCGTCGTGTACGATCTTCACCATCAGCTGGCTTGGCTTCACCGCTGTGAGTACGTTCATGCCGAGGGCTTTCTTCTTCACGGTGTCTGTGAAAGTCTTTGCCACCTTATAGTTTACGTCGGCATCCAGCAGAGCGCGTCTTACGTCTTTAAGGGTTTCGGCAACGTTGATTTCGGTAATCTTGCCTTCACCTTTGAGGATTTTGAAACTGCGTTCAAGTCTGTCACTAAGATTTTCAAACATATCTATTTTCTTTTCTTTTTATTATAATTAATGTGTGCGCTTTGTGGGGCGTTTCAATACACGTCGCTTCTTTTGCAAAAGTAAACAAAAAATAGCGAGATACGGAATAAAATCTTATCTATTTAATTTATTTTAAGTTACTTTTTTAAGTAGATGTCGTTGTACTTCACTCCTATCACCTCTTCGTTGACGAGATATTCGAGTGCTTCGTCTTTTGCGTCCTGATTGAGTGTTATCTTGTTAAGCTCTGTTATTGAGTGCTTTTCGCCGTCGGCGAGCATTTCTTTTATCGCTTTAAGCGCTTGATTGAAGGCGTTTTTGTACGATTGGGGCGTCTTTTGGTGCGCAAGACACACGTCGCACTGTTGGCAGTCTTCTGTGCGTGTCTCGCCGAAGTAGCGCAGCAACTGTCTGCTGCGGCACACGGTGTCGTTCTCGGCGTAATTGATAATGCTTTCTATGCGTTTCTCGAACTGCGCCTTGCGCTCCTCGTATACAGTTTTACTTATCACTATTTCCTCCGGCAGTACGCGGTCTCTTGTGTATGTCAGGAGCGGCACCGACCGTTCGGGTATGAAGTGAAGTATGCGTCGCTGGCTCAGGCTCGTCAGTATCAGGTATACCTGCTGCTGCGTGAGACCGCTGGCGTGTGCAATGAATGCTATCTCTACGAAATGGTAGTCGACAAACAGTCCGCTGTATTCGCGTAGCATCGTTGTTATCACTGCTTCTTCGTTGGGCGTCGTGTCGTGGAGCATGTATAGCTGGTCGCGTTCGAGCGTGAACTTCACACGTGTTCGCGAGTCGGGGTCGACGTCGTATTCCAGATAGCCAGCCCTTGTGAGTATCTTCAGAGCCGAGTTGACGATGACTGGGTAGTGGTGGAATATGCGGCAGAATTTTTCTATCTCGAATCGGAACGTGCGTCCGTAGCCCGACCCGGCAGCAATCTGCAGATAGTATGCCACGTGCTCATACACGCGGCATATCTCCTTCTTGTCGGGGAACTCCTGCGCAATGCGCTTCACGAGTTTCGTTCTGTCGCCCCTGTCGTACAGCAATACGGCGTAAGCCTTCTTGCCGTCGCGTCCGGCTCTGCCCGCTTCCTGAAAGTAAGCCTCGATGGAGTCGGGGCATGAGATGTGTATCACGACGCGCACGTCTGGTTTGTCGATGCCCATGCCGAAAGCGTTGGTTGCCACCATTACGCGCACCTCGTCATCGTGCCACTTCTTCTGTCGCTCGTCTTTTGTAGAGTGTTCAAGTCCAGCGTGATAGAACGTAGCGCTAATGTTATTGTTTAATATGTATTCGCTTATCTCCTTAGCCAATTTGCGGCTGCGTACATACACTATTGCACTGCCGCTTATCGAGTTCAGAATGTGTATGAGCTGCTGCATCTTGTTGTCTGATGAGCGCACTACGTAAGCGAGGTTCTTACGCTCGAAACTCATGCGGTACACGTTCTTCTCCTTGAATTTCAACTGCTCCTGAATGTCGTCAATCACCTCTGTCGTAGCAGTTGCAGTGAGCGCGAGTATTGGTGCATCGGGCTTTATGCGGCGTATGTCGGCAATGTGCAGGTATGACGGTCGGAAGTCGTAGCCCCATTGCGATATGCAGTGAGCCTCGTCGATGGTGATGAAGCTCACCTTAATGTGCGCCAGTTTTGTCTGGAACAGTTCAGAGCCTATGCGCTCGGGAGAAACGTAGAGTATCTTCGTATGACCGAGCACGCAGTTCTCGAGTGTCTTTACAATTTCCTGACGGCTCATACCCGAGTAGATGGCTGCGGCGAGCACTTGGCGTCGTCGCAGATTGTCTACCTGGTCTTTCATCAGGGCGATGAGCGGCGTGATGACGATGCACACGCCTTCCATGGCGAGAGCCGGCACCTGGAACGTGAGCGATTTGCCGCCGCCCGTAGGCATCAGTCCCAGTGTGTCCTTGCCCTCGGCGATGCTGCGTATGATGTCGCGCTGTATGCCGCGGAAATCGGAGTATCCCCAAGTGTCTCTCAGTATCTTGAGATATAGTGTGTCGTCGTAACCCATCTTTTTGTTTATTGAAGCTTCTCTTTAACGTTCTGTTGTTAGTCTTCCTCAGCCACTCGTATGTCTTCAATCTGCAGCTGCACCATGTTGCGTTTGAAAACGTTGTCCTCAATGGTGTAGGCAATGTCGAAGCTACGTTTCGATTTAATGTAACGCGCTGAAGCGCTCTGTCCGAATGCAATACCGTTGACGATATTGCTCGACTTCGAATCTACAAGCTCAAGCTTTATGTGCTCCTGCTCGCGTCCTACAACCTTGCTCGTGCCGTAGTCGTATACGTCTGTCGTGCAGAAGAGCGGCTTGGTGTTGCCGGGTCCGAACGGTGAGAACCTTTTCAGGTCGTTGTGCAGTTTCTTCGTTATGTCGCGGAAGTCGATTTCGGCGTCGATGTTGAGCATCGCCTCTGTCTGTTCGGGCTGTATGTGCTCGTCTACATATCGCTGGAAGCGGTTGCGGAACTCCTGGATATCGTCCCAGCGCAGCGTCAGTCCGGCTGCGTATGTATGTCCGCCGAAGTTGACGAGCAGGTCGCGGCAACTCTTGATTGCCGAGTAGACGTCGAAACCCGTCACGCTGCGTGCAGAACCCGTAGCGAAGTCGCCGTCGCGAGTGAGCACTACGGTCGGGCGGAAGTATATTTCGGTGAGTCGTGACGCCACGATGCCGATAACGCCCTTCTTCCAGTTCTCGTCGTAGAGCACTATCGACGAGCGGTGGCGCTGGCTCTCCAGCTTCGAGACGATGCTGTTCGCCTCCTCCGTCATCTGCTTGTCGATGTCCTTGCGCTGCTCGTTGTACTCGTCGATGTGCTTTGCCTTGGCGAGCGCATGCGAGAAGTCTTTCTCCACGAGCAGGTCTACGCTCTCGCGTCCGTTCTCCATACGTCCAGACGCATTGATGCGCGGACCTATCTTGAACACGATGTCGCTCATTGATATGTCTCTGCCTCCGAGTCCGCAGATGTCGATGATAGCCTTCAGACCTATGCTCGGGTTCTGGTTGAGCGTCTTGAGTCCGTGGTAGGCGAGAATGCGGTTCTCCTCGGTTACGGGCACGATGTCGGCAGCTATGCTCACGGCACAGAAGTCCTGTCTCTT